>JAABUW010000232.1_pt1 | contig 118372 bp, 111 predicted proteins | sample 5560081 | NCBI WGS metagenome assembly JAABUW01 (sample SAMN10711882, study PRJNA513363) | rock metagenome | isolation source: Antarctica rocks | place: Antarctica: Victoria Land, Knobhead sud
CCCAAACGGCGATCCCACTCGTTCCAACCACCTGACGATCCCGCTCCAGAAAAGAGGCGGAAACCTTGCATCACACACGGATTCCAGACGTCAACTGTGCGCCGAGGACACTGATAGATGGTGAGGCGCTGACGCCTCCCGTGTCTGATACTCTCTTTCTAGAACGCAATACGCCTCCCAAGTCAAAGCCTTGCGAGACGCCGCAGCGCAATATTCCACATATGCGGTTCGGATAGCATCACTGAGTTCCAAGTCTGAGAAGGTAGATATCTCGTCGGTGGTCTGTGATTGCTCGGTCATGGTGTTCGTGTTGGGTCGGTGTTCATGATGCTTCCTCGATCTCGACACCCCAAATGCAGGTATTATTGCACCGCGCATCCTCAACCAGCATCAAGGCCGATGAACGGCAGGCGGCTTCGATCCTCCCCCGCTGCCCTTCGGCAACCAGGATTGCGACCGGGACTTCTAGCCCGCACACTTCGAACTGATCGCACAGATTTTGAATGGCTCCGATGATGCGAGCGTGTACCGGATGGCCCCTGGGTGTCGTCTGTGGAGTACCGTCTTTCATGCTGCCTTTACCTCCTTCGATTGCTTCGCTTTGATCCGAGCAAGCCCGCGTTTAATCGTCGGCTCACTGCACCCAAGCCGTTTGGCGGCTTTTGGGATCGTCCCTAATCCTCTACTTGGACGCAGGCACATGGATACTGCGCAACAAGCCGCCGAAACTGAAGCGGCGATCCGGCGAATGCAGAAAGCGGCGCAAGCTGGGCGCGGCGTTCGCTTGACCGCATCAAAGGTCTGGCCGCTGGCGGGCATCGGGCCGCTCTGCCAAGTCTTCACCTAACTGGGTCATCAACCCCGGACAGAGACAGGACGCCGCGTGACACTGAGCACCTTCGCAAGCTGATTGAGCAGACTGGACTGGAGCGCAAGGCCCTGGCCCGGATGCTCGGCTACGGCTCCGACAACAGTTTGCGCCAGTGCGAGGAAGGCAGCAGGGTGCGGCCTTGCCAGGCTATGACGCTTTCATAGCTACTTTCAGCCATGGTGTTTGGAACAAGCTGCGGTAGAAAGCTGGTAACCATATGGTTGCCAGGCGATGCCAGCCGTTCTGGATAGCGCCTGAACCGCTCGTTCACCCGGGAGACTGGCATGGCCAACCTGTTTTCCAACGTCGGTGAGGAGTATGCGGGCCTCGGACAGCGTATACTCGGTCTTGACGAGGCCCTTGCAGAGCGGTCAGGTAAAATCAACATGCTGTTAAGCGGGCCATGGTAGAATGGTGGGTGACGCCGTGGCTCAGCGCGCTACATAATAGGCCACCATCCGGAGGGCATCACCTTGCACATCGTTAGACAACGCGGCTGGGAGTTGCCGGAGCGGGAGGTGACACCAGAGCCGTTGATGCTGGCCCGCCGCAGTCTGTTGGCCGGAGCGGCAGGAGCAGCCGTGCTTACGGCGCCATGCGCCGCGCGGGCCCAGGGTGCGCCCCGAAACATGAAATATGACCCCGGGCGAGAGGTTACGGCCGAACGGGATGCGACCACCTATAACAACTACTATGAATTCGGCACGGATAAGTCGATTTCGCGGGCTGCGCAACGTTTGCCGGTGACACCCTGGGCCATCAAGTTCGATGGCATGGTTAGCACGCCGCGGACGATGGACCTGGACGACATCCTGAAACAGGTTCAGCTCGAGGAACGGATTTACCGGCACCGTTGCGTTGAGGGCTGGGCGATGACGGTGCCCTGGACCGGTTTCCCAATGAAGAACCTGGTGGCTCTCGCCGGGCCGACTGCCGGTGCTCGATACGTAGTGATGGAGACGCTGGCCGATCCCAAGACCATGCCCGGCCTTCGCATCAGCACCTTCGAGTGGCCCTACATCGAGGGCGTGACGATGGCAGAGGCGAACAACGACCTCGCCTTCCTTGCAACCGGCCTCTATGGCAAGTCCATTCCCAAGCAGAATGGCGCGCCAATCCGGCTGGTGCTGCCCTGGAAATACGGCTTCAAGTCGGTGAAGTCGATCGTCAAGGTGACCTTCACCGACAAGAAGCCGACTACGTTCTGGGAGGGCATCCAGCCCGAGGAATACGGCTTTTGGGCCAACGTGAACCCTGATGTGCCGCATCCGCGCTGGAGCCAGGCCACCGAGCGGCTATTGGGCAGCGACAAGCGTGTGCCGACGCGCATCTATAATGGCTATGGTGAATTCGTGGCTGGGCTCTATGCTGGGATGCCGAACGAAAAGCTATTCATATGATCGCATCACGCGTCCTCGCCGCCTTCGCCGCATTATTCCTGGTCGCCGCGGTGGCTATCGCGGCGCTTACGCCGTTCGGCATGACCCTGGGGCAGGGCTTCATGTTGATGGATGGCACATGGTTGGCTGGGCTGCAAAAACACAGTCCAGCTTGGGCGTGGACAGGAATCGAGCTGCCGTTCTTGTTGCGCCCGCTATGGTTGATCCCGGCTGGGATCGGCCTGATCTGTATCGGCGCCGCCACGTCGCTCAGCTTCGGGAAAACGTCCTCATCCCGCCGGAAGCGGAGCTGAGGAGCCTGCACGCTAGGTCGATGACCCGGTGTGCCTCGCTCCACAGGTCGAAGCGCGCCAGGTCATCAAGCGGTGCAAAGACGGCGTCGGTCACGTCGCTGCCCGCGGCCGGTTCGCCAGCCTGCCACCACGCGGCGAAATCCAGGATCGTGTAGTGAAACTGGACACGGCCCGTTTCGTCGCGATGGATGCTGTCCACGTTTGCCGCCAGGACGAGTGGCCCGGCCTCTAACCCGGTTTCCTCCGCCAACTCACGCCTGGCAGCCTGCTCGGCCGTCTCACCCAACTCCTGTGCACCGCCCGGAAGGCTCCAGCTTCCCATCGATGGGGGCTTACCGCGGCGCACGAGCAGCACGGCCCCCGGCATGGCTTCGTCTGAAGGCCTCAGCAGCACGACGCCTATGCCGACCAGGGGGCGTGTAGGGTAGTCGCGACCGGTCACGTCACCTCGCCGAACGCACGATTGGGCGACGAGTCATCGAGGGCGGCCAAGCGGTCGCCGATCGCGGCGTGAAACGATCCGCGCAGTGTTCGAGGGCTGACCAGCGATTCGTCCTCCGGCATTGCGCCCTGGTATGACCGGGGTATTGGGCTGTCAACGCGGGTTGGCGATCAAGTGCGGGGACACGATCTTGCGCGGGACGGCGGGCCAGCGTATTCGTTGATCAAACTTTATACAGAAAATTGCGGAGGAACCAATGTTGATCACCCGCCGGGCTGCGCTGGGTTCATTGCTGGCCGCGCCGGCGCTGTTGCGCGCGTCGGGAGCCCATGCTGCGCCCCGCACGTTGAAGATCAGCCACCAGTTCCCCGGCGGCACGGCGGAGCAAGGGGACTTCCGCGACCGCCTGGTGCGCCGTTTCGCGGCGGAAGTGCAGACGCGCACCAATGGCGAGCTTGCGTTCGAAATCTACCCGGACTCCTCGCTGATGAAGACGGTGGCGCAGTTCTCCGCGTTACGGCGCGGTGCGCTGGATATGTCGCTCTATCCGCTGGCCTATGCCGGGGGCGAGGTGCCCGAGGTCAATGTCGGGCTGATGCCCTGCCTGGTGACGACCTATGAGCAGGGCTTGGCATGGAAGCAGCAGCCGATCGGCCAGGAGCTGGAGAGCGTGCTGGACAAGCGTGGCGTCAAAATCGTCACCTGGCTCTGGCAGGCCGGCGGCACGGCTTCGCGCAGCACCCCGGTGGTCCAGCCGGATGACGTGAAGGGCATGAAAATCCGCGGCGGGTCGCGGGAGATGGACCTGATGCTAAAGGCCGCAGGCGGGATCATCAGCTCGGTGCCGAGCAATGAGATCTACGCTGCGATGCAGACCGGGTCGCTGGATGCGGCAGTCACGTCATCGACCAGCCTGATCTCGTTCCGTCTGGAGGAGATCAGCAAGGCCGTGACCACCGGGCGCACCGGCAGCTTTTGGTTCATGCTCGAACCGCTGCTGATCTCCAAGCAGATTTTCGATAGCCTGCCCCCGGCGCACCAGGCCGCGGTGACCGAGGTCGGCACGGAGTTGGAGGCGTTCGGCCTGGCGGCTGCGAAGGCCGATGACGAGGACCTGGCGCGCGTGTTCTCCAAGGCCGGCGTCACGGCGAAGGACATGGACGCGGCAGCGATCGGCAAATGGAAGGCGCTGGCGCAGGAGACGGCTTGGAAGGACTTCGCCGCCCGTAATGCCGCCTGCGCCGGGCTGTTGAAGCTCGCCGAGGCGGTTGCTTGAGCAGCCATGGGATCGACGCTGCTTCGGGCGCCATCCCGACCACGGACGTCCCGCGGCTTGGGCTTCTGGGCGGGGTGCAGGCCGTTCTGGATGGACTGAACGGCATCATGGCGGTGCTCTCATCCTTGGCGATCGCCGGTGCTGGCGTCGTGCTGACATGGGAGGTGGCGGGCCGCTATTTCTTCAGCATCCCGAGCGACTGGCAGGACGAGCTGAGCACCTTCCTGCTGATTGGCGCGACCTTCGCCTCCGCCGCCTGGATTCAGGCCCGGCGCGGCCACGTCGCGATCGATGCGCTAACCCACATCCTGCCGCCCGGCATCGACCACATGCGCCGGGTGCTGGCGGATGCGCTGAGCTTCCTGTTTGTCACGTTCTTCGCCTGGAAAAGTGTAACGTTGCTGCTCGAGGCGCTGGAGGATGGGCAGACCACGCCGTCCGCCTGGGGGCCGCCGCTTTGGATTCCGTATGGCTGCATGGCGGTGGGCATGACGCTGCTGGCGCTGCAATTGCTGTTGCAAGTGCTGGGCAGCCGGCACCGCGACAGCCAGCCGGCGCACCTGGCGCCGGCGCAGATTTGAGATAGCGCCGTGTCCACGTTGCAGATTGGGCTGATGTATGGCGGTGCGACCCTTGTCGCGCTGTTTTCCGGCATGCCGATCGCATTCGCCCTGGGCGGGGTCGCGACGGTGTTCATGCTCGCGTTCATGCCGGCGGCGTCGCTCGATACGGTCGCGCAGAACGTCTACGAGGAGCTGGCCAGCATTACGCTGCTGACCATCCCGTTGTTCATTCTCAAGGGTGCGGCGATCGGCAAGTCCCGGGCCGGCAAGGACCTGTATGATGCGCTGCACACCTGGTTGCACAGGGTGCCAGGCGGGTTGGGCGTGGCGGTCGTGCTGGCCTGCGGGCTGTTTGCGGCCATGGCGGGCAGCAGCCCGGCGACTTGCAGCGCGATCGGCAGCTCCGGCATTCCCGAGATGCGCCGCCGCGGCTACTCGCCGGGCTTCGCGGCCGGGTGGTGGCGGCGGGCGGCACGCTCGGCATCCTGCTGCCGCCTTCGATCGTGTTAATTCTATATGCGGTCGCGGCGGAGCAGTCGTTGGGACGGCTGTTCCTGGCCGGCATTGGACCAGGCATCCTATTGGTCGGGCTGTTTGCCACCTACGCGGTCCTGCATTGGAAACAGGAGTTTGGCCGCGCTACCACCGCTGCTGCCGGTGGCGCGGCCCGCAGCGAAATCCTGCGCCAGGACACCTATACGCTGCGCGACAAGCTAGCGGCCCTGCCGCGGGTGCTGCCGTTCCTGATCCTGCTGACCGGGGTGATGGTGGCGCTCTATGGCGGCATCGCCACGCCGAGCGAGACGGCAGGGCTGGGGGCAGTGCTGGCGCTGATTTTGATCGCGGCCATCTACAGCGCCTACCGGCTCGCGGATCTGCGGCCGATCTTCATGGGAACGCTGGGCGAGAGCGGCATGCTGCTGATGATCATCGGCATGAGCCTGTTGTACAGCTACGTCATGAGCTACCTGCACATCAGTCAGGCCGCAGCCGGATGGATCGTCGGGCTGCATCTGTCGAAATGGCTGCTGCTGCTGGCGATCTTGTTGCTAGTGGTGGCCCTGGGCTTCTTCCTGCCGCCCGTTTCAATCATCCTGATGACCGCACCGATTATCTTACCGCCTTTGCGCGAGAGTGGATTTGACTTGATCTGGTTCGGCGTAGTCATGGCCGTCGTCATGGAAATGGGACTGATCCATCCGCCGGTCGGCCTCAACATCTTCGTCATCAACCGGATCGCGCCGGATATCGGCCTGGGACCCATCATCTGGGGCACGCTTCCGTTCGTCGCCCTCATGGCCGTCGCGGTGTTCATCCTCTCGGCCGTGCCAGGCATCGCCATGTGGCTGCCGAACCTGGTCTATTCAAAGTAGGCTCAGCGCAAGCCGCTTGCGCCGGCCGCCCGGTCCGGTGATGGTGCGGGCATGGACACGCATGCTTTCGACGCGATCGTCATTGGCGCCGGGATCGCCGGTGCCACGGTCGCCGCCCATTTGTCGGCCGACCGCCGCGTCGCGCTGATCGAGGCTGAGGAGACCGCGGGCTACCACAGCACCGGGCGGTCCGCCGCCATCTGGATCCTGAACTACGGACCGCCGGATGTGCGGACGCTCACAGGCCTGTCCCGCGACTTCTTCGAGCATCCGCCCAAGGGCTTTGCGGAGGCGCCGATCCTGGCGCACCGCCCCGCCGTGTTCCTGGCGCCGCCGGAGCAGCGGGACCACCTGGGCCGCTTGCTGGCCGAGGGGACTGGCCTGCGGGAGGCGTCGATCGCCGAGGTCACTGGGCTGCTTCCGGCGCTGCGGCCGGGCTATGCGGCGCAGGCCGCAATCGAGGACGACGCATTCGACATGGACGTCGCTGCCTTGCATCAAGGCTTCCTACGCATGTTGCGGGTACAGGGCGGCGTGCTGGCGCTGCGGAGCCGGACTGGCCAGATCGAGCGGCGGGCCGGGTTGTGGCACGTGCAAATCAGCGGCGGCGACAGCTTCACCGCGCCCATCGTGGTCAACACGGCCGGCGCCTGGGGAGACCAGGTCGCGGTGCAGGCCGGGGTCGCGCCGCTCGGCTTGGTGCCCAAGCGCCGCACCGGCGTCGTCATCGACCCGGCGCCTTGGCAGGTGACCCGATGGCCCATGGCGAACGACGTGGACCATACCTGGTATATCCGCCCCGAGGCCCGCACCAAGCTGATGGTCAGTCCGGCCGATGAGACCGATATGCACGCGCACGACGTGGCGCCCGACGAGCTGGACGTGGCCATCGCCATCGACCGCATGCAGCAGGCGCTGGACATCGAGGTCCGCCGCATTGAGCACAGCTGGGCGGGCCTGCGCACCTTCACGCCCGACCGCAGCCTGGCCTTCGGCTGGAGCGCCGCGAACGACGGTTTCTTCTGGTGCGTCGGGCAGGGGGGCTATGGCATCCAGACCTCTCCGGCGGCTGGGAAGCTGGTGGCCGACGTGATCGCTGGGCGCGACCCGGGCCCTGCCGGCGCCATCCTGTCTGCGGTCGATCCGCGCCGCTTCGCTGCTGCCGCATAGAGCCGTGCCGCCCCTGATCGGCCTGGTCCACCGGACGTCCTATCGCTATGACCGGCCAGTGTTGTTGGGACCGCAAAGCATCCGCCTACGCCCCATGCCGCACGCGCGCACGCCTATACTGTCTTATACGCTGCGCATCGACCCAGCGCCGCAGACGCTCCACTGGCAGCAGGACCCGCACGGCAACACCCTGGCGCGGGTCGTGCTGCCGGGCCCGGTCGGCGCCTTGGACGTGGTGGTCGACCTAATCGCGGACCTCACCCCGCAGGACCCGTTCAACTTCCTGCTCGAACCCGGCGCAGAGTCCTGGCCGTTCCGCTACGATCCCCAAACAGCCGACGACCTGAGCTATTTCCACCGCGCCGACCACGCCGGTCCGCTGCTGCAGGCATTGCGGGACGAAACGCCGGCGTCGGCTACCCCGACCATCGGCCTCATTCTCGAGCTCACTCATCGAGTAAGGAACCGCGTCGCCTACATCGTGCGGATGGAGCCCGGCGTCTGGAACCCCGACCGTACGCTGGCGGAGGTGCAGGGCTCTTGCCGAGACTCTGCCTGGCTGCTGATCCAGCTTCTGCGGATGCACGGCGTCGCCGCCCGGTTCGTGTCCGGCTACCTGATCCAGATCCCGGACGACGGCACGCCGGACGTCGCCGACCTGCACGCCTGGGCCGAGGCCTTCTTGCCCGGTGCCGGCTGGATCGGGCTCGACGCCACGTCCGGCCTGCTAACAGCCGAGGGCCACATTCCCCTCGCGGCGAGCCCGTACCCGATCGCCGCGGCCCCGATCACCGGCACGGTGGAGCCGAGCGGCGTGGTGCTGGAGACCGACATGCAGGTGCGGCGAATAGTGCCGCCGCCCACCCTGTGACGGGCCCGCGATGAATGCGCTCGATGAGATGGTGGACGGCCGCGGCGGCGTGCGGCCGCATTGGCGCAGCGTGCTGGGCGTGCTTGCGGCGTTCGACCCCGGCCAGCTCTCCGACCGGGCGCACCGGCTGGACCGTGCGGCGGCGGAGGACGGGCCCGCGGCCGGGCGCTGCGACCTAGTGCCGCTGCCGATCCCATACCGCGAATTTGCGGAGCTGGAGACCGGATTGCGCCAGCGCGCCGTCTTGCTGGAGGCGATCCTGGCGGACCTCTATGGACCGCAAGCGATGCTGGCATCCGGCGCGTTGCCCCCGGCGCTGGTGTACGCCAACCCCGGCTTCCTGCGGGCGTGCCGTACGACACCGGCGGTGCCGGGCCGGTTCCTGCAGGTGTATGCCGCGGACCTGGTACGCAGCCCGGACGGGCAGTGGCGTGTGCTCGCGGACCGGACTGGCGGCGCCCTCGGCATCGGCTATGTCCGCGAATGCCGCCGCCTGCTCGCCCGCGTGCTGCCGGAGCTGTTTCGACCTGCCCAGGTGCGCCAGCTGCGCCCATTCTTCGAGGCATGGCAGGATGCGCTGGTCCGCGCCGCGCCGCCGGCGGGGCGGACGCCGTTCGTGGCGATGCTGACCCAGGGGGTCGGCGACCCGCATTGGCCGGAACACCTGGCGCTATCGCGCGACTTGTCCTGCGCGCTGGTGCAGACGCGGGACCTGACGGTGCGGTCTGGAGTATTGTTCCTGAAGACCTTGCGCGGCCTTCAACAGGTGGACGTGTTGCTGCGCCGGATGCCGGGCGAGGCGCTGGATGCGCTGGAACTGCCAGCGGGCGGTAATCCTGGCGCGGGGATCACCGGATTGCTGGACGCGGCCCGGCATGGCACGGTGCAGATCCTGAACCATCCCGGCGCCGCTGCGATCGAGGCCCCGGCCTTTGCCGCCTTCCTGCCGGCCCTGTGCCGCCGGCTGCTGGGGGAAACGCTGCGTCTCGCGACCGTGCCGACGTTCTGGCTGGCCGATGACGGCGCCCGCCGCATGGTGTGTCAGGGTTTCCAGCGATGGAACGTGCGGTCCGCGCTCGACCCAGCAAGCCCGCTGGTACCCCTGGCCGGAATGTCGGCCGATGGGCGCACGGCCTTGGAACAGGCGATCGTGGCCCGGCCGTGGGAGTTCGCAGCCTCGACCCCGGTGCCGCCGTCGCTGACGCCGTGCTACGGGCCAGGCGGCCTCTCGCCCCGTCCCGTGGTGTTGCGCTTGTTCCTGATGCATGACGGCGCGGACTGGCGCATGATGCATGGCGGCCTCGCCCGGGTGCTGGAGCCCAACGAGCACGTGACCGAGGCGCTGCCCCCGGGTGCCATGTTCAAGGATGTATGGGTGCTGCATCAGGAGAACCCGGACATCTCGGGACCAGACCCTGCCCGGCGACCCGATGTGGCCATCCGGCGCAGTACCGGCGACCTGCCGAGCCGTGTCGCGGACGACTTCTTCTGGCTCGGCCGCTATGTCGAGCGATTGGAGGCGCAGGCGCGGCTGGGCCGGGCCGGGCTGTTGCGCCGGGCCCGTGGCGCGCCGCTGCCGCGCGAGATGGCGGAGATCAAGATGCTCGCCGAATGTCTCGCCGGGGCCGGCTTGGCGCTAAATGAGGAGGAGGGCAGCCTGGACCATGCGGTGCGAAGCTCCCTGCAGCCCTTCGGGGTGGCGGCCCAGGAATTGGACTCGGTGGCCCGGCTGATCGAGGCATTGCGTGACCGGCTGACCGTCGAAATGCACGAAGCCTTCGTTCACGCCGTCCGCGCTGCGCGGCAGGACGTGCAGGACGCCTCCCGGTCCGGCCTGGACGGCCTCGTGCACGCCATGACCGGCCTGCAACGCCTGGCAACGACCGTGGCGGGTGTCGCGGCCGAAGGCATGGTGCGGGGCGGCGGCTGGCTGTTCCTGGACCTGGGCCGCCGGATCGAGCGTGCGCAGCTCACGGCCACGATCCTCGGCACGGTGCTGGATCAGCCGCCCGAGCGCATGGAGGGCACGCTGGGCCTGATACTGGAGTTGTGCGACAGCACGATCACCTATCGCAGTCGCTACATGTCGGCGCTGCAGCCCGCGCCGGTGCTGGACTTGGTGCTGGCCGATGTCAGCAACCCGCGCGCTCTGGCCTATCAGTTTGCCCAGGCAGTGCGTCTGCTGGACCAGGCGGAGCCATTGGGGAGCGATCTATCCGGCTGTGCAGCAGACCTGTTGCGCCGGGTGGATGGCCTGGTTGAACGCGTGGCGCAATCGAACGGTCCCACGGCCGCCGCAGCCGCCCTGCCGCCGTTGCTCCGCTCGATTGCCGCCGATACCGCCGAGCTGTCCAACCGCATTACCCGGCGCTTCTTCGCGCTGCTGCCGGCCGCGCAGTCCGTGGGGCTGGAAGTCGCGTGATCCTGCGGGTGCGGCACAAGACGACCTACGCCTACGCCGAACAGGTCGAGCTCGCGGCGCATTTGACGCACCTGCGTCCGCGGGGCCTCCCCTGGCAGCGCGTCCACTCCTTCGCCTTGTGCACCGGCCCGGCGCCGTCCCGGATGACGGAGGGCACGGATCATTTCGGCAATCCTGTCTCCTGGCTGTTTATGGACAGCGCCCACACCGGGCTGCAGGTCTCCAGCGATGCCGAGGTCGAGGTCGTGCGCCGCACAGTGCCGAACCCGGATTACACGCTGTCTTGGGAGCGTGTGGCCGACCTGGCGCAGCGCCCGGGAACGGCCGCCGATGCGGCCGAGTTCGTGTTCGACAGCCCGATGGCGTCCACCAGCGATGGCGCTCGCGCCTGGGCCGCGCCTAGTTTTCCTCCGGGGCGGCCGATCATGGCGGGGTTGCTGGATCTTACGGCCCGTATCGCAAGGGACTTCCGGTTCCAGCCGGGCGTCACGACGGTGTCCACGCCCATCGCAAGGGTGCTGCAACTGCGGGCGGGAGTGTGCCAGGATTTCGCGCATCTAATGATCGGCGGGCTGCGCGCGATGGGGCTGCCGGCGCGCTATGTCTCGGGCTACGTGCGGACGCGGCCGCCGCCGGGTCAGGCCAAGATGCGCGGGGCCGACCAGTCCCATGCCTGGGTCGGCTGCTGGCTGGGTCCCGACCATGGCTGGATCGACCTCGATCCGACGAACGACTCGGTGGTGGCGGACGAGCACGTGGTGCTCGGTTGGGGGCGGGAGTACGCCGACGTCAGCCCGTTGCATGGCGTGCTGCTGGGCGGCGGGGCGCATACGCTGCGGGTCAGCGTCGATATGGAACCGGTTGAGGACGCTGGTAATATGCCCTTTGAGGCCGGGCCGTTGGGCTCCGGATAGGGGGTACAAGGCTAACCCGGCGGCGTGAGGCCCAATTTGGCGCCGGTTGCCTTGATCGCGGCCCATGTCTCGACCTGCAACGGCACGCCGTCGCGAAGCCGGGCGGCGCGGGTGCGGCTTTCGGCATCTCCGGGTACCAGGACCTCGCCGCCGGGTGTGGCGGGGCGCGAGGCTTTCACATACTCGGCGAAGCCGCGGGCGGTGTCGGCGAACCCGGCCGCGCCGAAGTGCTGAGGGTCGAGATAGATGGACAGCATGCCGTTCACGATGCCGCCCCGCTTGGGGCCAGGAATCGGCCCGGCCGTCGGACTGCCGGCGAAGCAGCCCGCCAGAATCTCGCACATGAAGGCGATGCCCGAGCCCTTGTGGTCGCCGAACGCCCGTAGCGCGCCCTCGCCGTTGCCGGGATCGCGAATGCTGGTGTTCTCGATGGGTCCATAGAGCGTGCGCGGATCGCTGGACAGCGTGCCATCCGGGTCGATCAGCGCGCCGTGCGGAACCGGCTTGCCGCCGTTGCTGGCGACCAGGACCTTGCCCTCGGCCACCATGCTGGTCGCGAAATCCAGCAGCAGCGGCGGCGCGCCCGGTTGCGGCACTCCGATGCAGAACGGGTTGGTGCCGAACCGTCGCTCCACCCCGCCGAAGGGCGCCACGATCTCCCCAAGCCCCACGTTCACAAAGTGGATCGAGACGAGCCCGGCCTCCGCTGCACGCTCGGCCCAGTCGCCGACGCGGCCGATATGGCCGGAGTTGCGCAACGCGACGACGGCCAGCCCCGCCGTCCGGGCCTTGCCGATCCCGAGGTCGACCGCAAGCGGCCCGATCGTCTGGCCAAAGCCCTGGTTGCCGTCCACCACCGCGTGGGTGGCGCTCTCGGTCACGACCGTGAGCGTCTGGCCGGCGTGGACCTTGCCCTCGTCCAGCCACTGCACATAGCGGGGCACGCGGATCACGCCATGGCTGTCATGGCCCGCGAGGTTCGCGGATACCAGGTGATGGCCGATCCGCCCGGCCTCCTCCCCGCTGCACCCGGCGGCGGTGAAGATCCCCGCGATGAAGCCGCGCAGCGTGTCGACGCCCACCGTTGTCGTTGGCAACACGTCCATCAGCGTGGCATCCCCGCGATGGCCTGCGCGGTCGCGCGATAGGCATGGTTGTCCGTCGGCGTGATCGTCATCTCCGCCATGCAGGTGCGGGGCGGCATCCGGGCCGCGAACACGGCGGCGGCGGCGATGTCCTCGGGCTGGATCATGATCGCGCGCTCCTCGGCGCTGGGCGGCCTCGGGCGGGTGTCGAGGATGGGCGTCGCGACCTCGCCGGGGTTGATGCACACGCTGCGGATGCCGTGGATGCCCTCCTCCGCATTGATCGTGGCGGACATGGCGCGGGTGGCGTGTTTCGACGCGGTGTAGCTCGGTCCCGACACGGTGAAGATGCCGGTCCCGGCGACCGAGGCCACGTGGATCAGCAGCCCGCCGCCCTGCGCCCGCATGGCCGGCAGGACCGCGAGTGCGCACTGGAACGGGCCCTTCACGTTCACGTCCATGACGGCGCCCATGTCGGCTGCCGACAAATCCGCCCAGTGCCGCTTACGGGCGTTGGTGCCGGCGTTGTTGACCAGGATCTGCACGTCGCCCAGGACGGCCACGACCTCCAAATGCGCGCGGGTCACCTGGTGGGCGTCGGCCACATCCGCGAGCGCCAGCATGGCCTGGCCGCCAGCCGCCTCGACCAGGCGGTGCGTCTCCGCCAACGTCTCGCGCGAGCGGCCGGTCAGCGCCAGTCGGCATCCCGCCTCGGCGAACGCCAGCGCCATGGCGCGGCCGATGCCGGTCCCGGCGCCGGTGATCCAGACGACACGGCCGGTCAGGTCTTGCATCATACGACGTCTCCGGACGAAGGCTCGATCAGGTGCATGTGATTCATATCCGCCGCGAGGGTCAGCGGCGCATTGGGGGCGGCCGGGGTCTGCGGGTCCACGCGGGCGCAAACGGGCTCGTCCGCCAGGAAAAAGTGTACCAGCGTCTCCATGCCCATCGGCTCCACCACGTCCACCGTGATGCGCAGCGGCGCGATGCTGGACCGGCCCTGCTCGCGCGGCTCCGTCAGGTGCTCGGGACGGAGGCCGAACACCACGTCGCGGTTGCGATGGGCGGCGTAGCGCTCTTGGCGCGCGGGCGGGATCGGCAGGGCCTGGCCGTCGGCGAGCTGGACCGCCAGCGCGCCTGTCGATCCCACCACGCGGGCCGAGAAGAAATTCATGGCCGGGCTGCCGATGAACCCGGCCACGAAGCGGGTTTTCGGGTGATGATACAGCTCCTGCGGCGGGCCGACCTGCTCGATCCGGCCGTGGTTCATCACCACAACCCGGTCGGCAAGCGTCATGGCCTCGACCTGGTCGTGCGTCACATAGACCGTGGTGGTGCGGACGGTCTGGTGCACCTTCTTGATCTCGGTGCGCATCTGCACCCGCAGCTTGGCGTCGAGGTTGGACAGCGGCTCGTCGAACAGGAACACCTTGGGGTTGCGCACGATGGCCCGGCCCATCGCCACCCGCTGCCGCTGGCCGCCCGACAGCGCCTTGGGCTTGCGCTCCAGCAACGGCATGATGTCCAGGATGCGCGCGGCCTCGTCCACGCGGATCTTGATGTCGGCCTTCGGCAGCTTCCGCAGCTTGAGCCCGAACGCCATGTTGTCGAACACGCTCATGTGCGGATAGAGCGCATAGTTCTGGAACACCATGGCGATGTCCCGGTCGCGGGGGGGCATGTCGTTGACGATGTCGCCGCCGATCCAGATCTCGCCCGCGCTGATCTCCTCGAGGCCGGCGATCATGCGCAGGGTCGTGCTCTTGCCGCAGCCGCTGGGGCCGACGAGCACCACGAACTCGTGGTCGGCGATCTCGAGGTCGATGCCGCGCACCGCCTGCACATCGCCGTCATACGCCTTTACGACTTTGCGGACGGATACCTGCGCCAAAAACGCCTCCCCTTGATCGCTGCCGGTGGCGCCGCGGGGCGGTCCGGACAGTCAGGCGGGAGTGTGGCCGTTGCAGGCCCGGGCAGCAAGGCGGGCGCTACGTATCTGCTCAACTCCCCTTGCGAGCGCGAGTATGCGAGACCGTGCGTGATGGGGCCCGGTCACCGGGGAGTGAGGGTCGGAGTGACCCGGCTCCCTGATCTCAGCCGGGAGCCACAAAAAGGATGGGCCCATGCCGGCCGCGGATCGTGCTGGCTGCGCCTATGAGCTTACGGGCGACCGGCTTAGGGCATCGGCAGATCCACGCCAGAAAGGCGCTTGCATTCCGCAAGCAGCTTCTCCTGCCGCTCAGGTACCTGGGTTATGGCATTCGGCTTGCGGAGCCGCATGTGGTAGAAGTATTGGCCCGTGACCATCGCCGCCGCGTCGTCGCTGACCGCGAGCCAGGCCTGCGTCCGATGCGCGGCGTCCAGGTCGCCCGTCGCATGCGGGCCGCTCATCTTCGTCGCCACCCAGCCGGGCTCCAGCGCGTTGGAGAGGGTTCCCGGCCAGCGGCGTGCGACGGCAAAGGCCAGGAGCACGTCGTGCAGCTTGGTATCGGAGTAGGCCTGGTTTCCCCGCCACGTGCGACGCTCCCACGTGAGGTCGTTCAGGCTCGCATCGCCCCGCCGGTGCAGTTCGGAACTGATGTAGACGAGCCGCTTCGGCCGTCGGATCAGCGCAGTCAGGATGTAGGGCGCAAGTGTGTTAACGGCGAACACGTGGGACAGTCCGTCCTCCGTCCCGATGCGCCGTGGCTCGCGGTAGCCGACGCCCGCGTTGTGGATCACCGCGTCGAACGGCCCCAGCGCGTTCACCTGCTCAGCCAGGCTCCGGGTCTGGGCAATGCTCGTCAGGTCGCCGGTAACGACTGCCCCCGCGCCGGGCACCGCGGACATCGCCGCCCGGCCCCGCTGCTCGTTCCGCGCATGCAGAACCACGGCATGGCCTTGTTCAAGGAGGAGTTGGGCTGCCATCCGGCCCAAGCCGTCCGAGGAGCCGGTGATGAATATACGGGCCATCGGTTTCTGCCGTGTCTTGCAGATGTGGCGCTACGGGTTTGGAGGCAGGAAGCAGCGGATAGCATCGGTGACCAGGTCCGGCACCTCGATGGTCGGGATGTGCGCGGCGTTCGGCAGGACCTCGAGCCGTGCCTGCAGCGCGTCCCGCAGCGCCTCCGCGCTGGCCAGCGGCGTCGCCTCGTCGGCGTCGCCAACCAGGACCAGCGCCGATACCGCCAGCATCCGGGTCTGGGCTGAAAGGTCGGCGGCGGCGATGGCCTCGGCCGCGGCGGCGTAGCCCTCCGGAGCGGTGCGGAGCAGCATCATGCGCAGCCCGGCGGCAGCGGGCGTGCCCATGAAGGCCGGCGTGACCCAGCGCGCCATCACCGCGTCCGATATGGCGTCCATGCCCTGCTGCCGCACCAGCGCCGCGCGGTCATGCCAAGATTGCGGCGGCGGAATCAGCATCGCGGTATCGCACAGGATCAAGGACTGCACGCGCCGGGCCGCCTGATGCGCCATGGACTGCGCGATCAGGCCGCCGATGCTGAGCCCGCCCACATGCGCCCGATCGACGCCCAACGCGTCCATCACTGCCAGCACGTCCGCCGCCATGGCCTCGATGGCGCCGGGCCCTTGGGTGACGGTCGTAAGCCCATGGCCGCGCAGGTCGGGCCGGATGACGCGGAACGGCCCCGCCAGCGCCCGGGCCTGTTCGTCCCAAACATGCAGGGACGTGCCGAGCGAGTGCAGCAGCATCAGCGGCGGCGCGCCGTCGGGTCCGTCGATCTGCACGTGGACGTCGATATCGCCGGCGCGGATGAACATGGATCAGCTCTGCTTATTTGAGTGCGGCCAGCAATGCAACGGCCTTGGCGGCTACGGTGGCGGCGGTGTCGCCGGGCCGGTAGATGGCGGAGCCGATGCCGAATCCGGCGGCGCCGGCGTCCCGCCAGGCCGCCATCGTGCCGGCGTCCATGCCGCCGACCGGCAGCACCATCGTCCCCGGCGGCAGCACCGCCCGCAGCGCGCGCAGCATAGCGGGGTTGCCGCCCTCCGCCGGAAACAGCTTCAGCGCGTCCGCGCCCGCATCGAGCAGGGCGAACGCCTCGGCCGGCGTGAAGAAGCCCGGCATGGCCGCCATGCCGTGCGCCTTCGCGGCGCGCACCACGGCCGGGTCGGCGTGGGGCGTCACAATCAGCTGACCGCCAGCATCGGCCACGCGGTCCACGTCGGCCCCGCGCATGACCGTGCCGGCGCCGATCAGCACCCGGGTCCCGAACCGCCGCGCCAAGCGGGCGATACTGTCGAACGGGTCGGGCGAGTTCAGCGGCACCTCGATGATGCGCAGCCCGGCCTCGACCAGCGCGTCGCCCACGGCCTCGGCCTCGTCCGGCCGGATGCCGCGCAGGATGGCGACCAGGGGGCAGGCGGTCAGAAGCCCGGGGATGTCCATGCGGCTCGTTTTCCAATCAGCGCCAAACCTTGCGCCGCCGCGTCGGCCTCCGCCAGCGTGGCGCTGCCGCCGCAGAGTGCGATGGCTTGCCCATACAGGCCGCACAGCGCGCCAGCGCCGATCAGGAGGACCGGCGATGCGGGGGCGGCGGCCCGGACCTCGTGCCCGATCAGCAGGCCCGAGAGGTAGGACGCGGCGGCGGCCTCGCCGAGTTGCGCGAACAGCCCCAGGGTGCGGACGCCGAACAGATGGTGCAGCAGGCCGCCCGGATCGGCCGAGCGCAGCACGCCGCGGCGGAACGCGTCCGGATCGGGCGGCGCATTTGGCTGCACCAGGCGGCCCAGGATTGTGTGGTCGCGCAGAGCTGCGAACGCCTCTCCGGTCAGGTGCGTGCTGAACTCCTCGACCCGGCCGGCGGCGACGCGGACCCATTTCGAGTGGCTGCCCGGCAGGCAAACCGTCGCGGTCCCGCGAGTTGGGTCGAGTGCGCCCAGGATTTGCACCTCCTCGCCGCGCATCACTTCCGGTACGCCCGCCGGGTCGGTGGCGGACAGGCCGGGCACCAGCAACACCTCCGCAGAGCTGAATGGGACAGAGCTGAATGGGACGGGGACCAGCGCCCGGGCCAGGTCGGCGGTCGCGGCGGGGCAGGGCAGGTATGGCGCCTCGATCCAGCCTTGGCGGCTGCCGATCATGCCGGACATGAGGATGCGCCGCTCCCCATCCGCGAGCCACGGCGCCACGGCGTCCTGCAACGCGCCCGAGAATTGGCCCCCGGCGACGCTTAAGATGCCGAGCGGCAGGGCCAGCTGGTCCAGCACCTCGCGGCCGCGGAGGCGATACGCACGAAAGCTGGTGGTGCCCCAATCGATCCCGATCATGGCCGCATGGGTGGCACGGCGGGCCTGGCTTTGACAATTGCCATCGTCCCCAGCCGCCCGCACGATGTGTTAAGCAGGGGGGTGTTAAGCAGCGGGGCTCTGCAACAACGGGCGGTGCGGATGGCGGGCTGGCGCAATGGGGTGTGGAAGGGCGGCGTCGCGCTGGTGTTCGTGTCCATGCTGGTGCCGGTGGCCGCCGTGGTATGGCTGTCGTTCTTCGATCAGGAAGCCATCAGCTTTCCACCGCCGGGCTATACGCTGCACTGGTATGTGAATGCGTGGGATAAGCGGCAATTCGCCCGCGGCTTCGTGCTGTCGTTGCAGGTGGCGCTGCTGGCGGCGGCGATCGGCGTGACGCTGGGCACCGCGGCGGCGCTGGCCTTGGTGCGCGGTCGGTTCGGCGGGCGCGGGGCGCTCGGGGGATTGCTGTTGGGGCCGCTCGCGGTGCCGGGGGTGGTGCTGGGCACCGGGCTGTAGGTCTTCTACGTCGAGATCGACAACGTGCTGGATTTCCAGATCGCCGCCACGCTTCCGGGCCTGATTGCGGCGCATGTGCTGCTGACTATTCCGTGGACGGTCCGCCTGGTGTCCGCCAGCCTGCACGGGCTCGACCGCCACGCGGAGGAGGCGGCGGCGAACCTCGGGGCCCGCCCGTTCACCGTGTTCTATCGCATCACCCTGCCGATGCTGCGGCCCGGTGTCGTCGCGGCCAGCCTGTTCAGCTTCATCCAGAGCTTCGAGAACCTGGAGCTGACCCTGCTGCTGACCGGGCCGGGCCGGGCGACGCTGCCGGTCGAGATGCTGAACTACCTGTCATTCCGCGTCGACCCGACGCTGGCGGCGGTCGCGACAGTGCAGATTGCGATCATCGGGGCGCTGATGCTGATCACCGACCGGTTCGTCAGCCTGTCGCGGGCTATCGCGTGAGCAGTTTGCGGCTGGAGGGACTGCGGCGGACCTATGGCTCCACCGTCGCCGTGGACCGGGTGGACTTGGACGTGGCTCAGGGCGAGCTGGTGGCGCTGCTGGGTCCCTCGGGCTGCGGCAAGACGACGACGCTGCGCATGGTGGCCGGGTTCATCGCGCCGACTGCGGGCCGGGTGCTGATCGGCGGGCGGGACGTGACCCGGGCGGCGCCCTACACCCGCGATACCGGCATGGTGTTCCAGGGCTATGCGCTGTTCCCGCACATGACGGTGGCGCAGAATGTCGGCTTCGGGCTGGAGATGCGGCGGATTGCCCGGCCACAGCGCGAGGCACGCGTGAGGGAGGCGCTGCGCCTGGTGCGGCTGGACGGCATGGGCGACCGCCGGCCGGCGCAGCTGTCCGGCGGGCAGCAGCAGCGCGTGGCGCTGGCACGCGCGCTGGTGGTGAACCCGGCCGTGTTCCTGCTGGACGAGCCGCTATCCAACCTCGATGCGCGGCTGCGGGCGGAGGTGCGGGTGGAGATACGCGCCCTGCAGCAGCGCCTGGGGCTGACGACGCTGTTCGTGACGCATGACCAGGACGAGGCGCTGACGATGGCCGATCGCCTAGTCGTCATGGACCGTGGCCGCGTGTGCCAGGCGGGCACGCCGGAGGACGTGTATGAGCGCCCGGCCGACCTGTTCGTCGCGGGCTTCATCGGCCGCTGCAACGCTTTTGCCGGTGCGTTGGAGGCGCCAGGCCGCTTTCGCGCCGGCGCTGTCCTGCTGCCCTGCGCCGGCGGCGCCCCGGGTCAGTCAGCGACGCTCATCGTGCGGCCGGAGCGGGTGCGGATCGGGCCGGATGGCTCCCTGCCCGGGCGGGTCGGGTTGGTGACCTACCTGGGCAGCCTAACGGAATGGCATATTCAGACCGACGCCGGCCCGGTGATCGCGACCCGGCCCACGCCGCCCGCCGGCGATCCGTTGCGCCGTGTCTCGGCAGGTGACACCGTGACGATGGATTGGCCGCCCGACGCCGGCCGGTTGCTGCCCCCAGAAGGAGAACCGCCATGAGCCTGGTCCCTACTCGTCGTGCATTGCTGGCCGGCGCAAGCGCGATGCCGTTCCTCCCGCGCCGGGCCAGCGCCGCCGGGCAGGTAGCGGTGGGCACCTGGGGCGGCGACTACGCCGAGCTGCTGGGCGCCAACATCGACAAGCCGCTAATGCAGCCCTCCGGCATTGAGGTGCTGCAGGACGTGGCGCCGCAGGACCCGCGCAAGGCCAAACTGATTGCCGAACGCACCGCCCCGCGCGGCACGATGGACGTATGCTGCCTGTCCGACAACGACATGTACACCATGTCGCTGCTGGGCGTGTTCGAGCCCATCACCGCCACCAATGTGCCGGGGCTGCCGCATGTATTGCCGGCGATGCGGACGCCCTACTCGATCCCGCACATCTATTCCGGCAAGGTCATCCTGTATAATCTGGACAAGGTGACGGCCGCGCCGAAGTCCTACGCCGACCTCTGGGACCCGAAGTACCGCGGCCGAGTTGGTTTCAGCGACCTGCTGTATCTGAACGTGATCGAGAGCGCGGCGCTGGTGGGCGGCGGAAGCATGACCGACTACGAGCCCGGCAAGGCCAAGCTCCGCGAGCTGAGATTGTTGGACGCCAAGGTGTATCCGAGCAACGAGGCGTTGGCGGCGGCGCTGAAGTCGGAGGAGGTGTGGCTGACGATCATGTGGGCGGCCCGTGGGTTCATGTGGAAGAAGGCGGGCATCCCCGTGGCCCGCGCGGTGCCGGAGGAGGGCGCGACCTTGTATGTCTCGTCTGCCGCGACGCCGAAGAACGCGCAAAACAAGGCCAACGGGCTGCTGTATCTCAACGCCATGCTGGACCCCGTGGCGCAAGGGGCGTTCGCGGACCGGATGGGGTTCCTCGGCACAGTCGACAATGCCCGTATCGATCCGGAGCTGCTGAAGCAGATCGGCTTTACCGAGCGCGAGCAGGCGGCGTTCCGCAAGCTGGATTTCGGCTACCTGGCGCAGAACACCAGCCAGCTGCTGGATTTCTGGAACCGGGAGTTCAAGGCGTAGCCTTCCATGCGGCTCCTCCTGCTGCCGGCCACGCTGCTGGTGCTGGCGCTTATGGTTGAGCCGCTGCTGCTGTTGGCGCGATACTCGCTCAACGTTTATTCGCCGACCGAGCTGATGATATCGGCCGTGACCGGCCAGAACTACCTGACGGCGGTGGCGGACCCGTACTACCGGGCCATCATGGCGACGACGTTGCGGATCGCGGCGCTGTGCACCGGAATCGCTCTGGTTGCCGGATTCCCGGCGGCCTACGCGCTGGCGCGGATGCAGGGGCGGTGGAAGTCGGCGCTGGTGCTGCTCACGGTGTTTCCGCTGATGGTCGGCAACGTCGTGCGGGCGGCCGGGTGGATGACCCTGCTGGGCAATAGCGGCGTGGTGAACGCGGCGTTGCGCGGCGCCGGGATCACCACGGGGCCGGTGCAGCTGATCTACACGCCCGGCGCCGTCGTCGTGGGGATCGTGACGGTCGTGCTGCCCTACATGATCCTGACGCTTGCCAGCGTGATCGAGGGCATCCCGCGGTCGGTCGAGGAGGCGGCGGGCAACCTGGGCGCCCGCCCGTTCACTGTGTTCCGCCGCGTGGTGCTGCCGCTGACTTTGCCGGGTGTTGCGGCGGGCTGCGCGCTGGTGTTCATCCTGTGCATGAACGCCTACGCCACGCCGGTGCTGCTGGGCGGGTCGCAATTCCAGATGATGGCGCCGGCGGTGTACGACCAGTTCGTGCGCGCGACCAATTGGCCATTCGGCGCGGCGTTGGCTTTTATCCTGCTGGCGGTGACGCTCACGCTGACCCTGGCCGGCAGCGCGCTGCTGGGCCGCGGCGGGCGTGGCTACCGGTAGTCGTTCCAGGCGGTGGTGAACGGCTTCCGAAAGTAGGTCGCCCAGAGATAGTTCGTGCTGTAGCGCACGCCGGTCATAATCAGCCCGTCCCCCTGAAGCCGGCGGCCGGAGGACTTGGCCATGAGCGCAAAGGTGAATTTGACATCTCCGACGCGGCTCATGCGGCTCGCGATATCGGTATCCTCGCCGTAAAAGGTGAACCGGTCGCTAAAGCCGCCGATGCCGGCTAGCGCGTCCCGCAACAGGACGAAGTTGCCGCCCTGCACCATCGACCCGACGCCGAGCACGCGCTTGTTGAACACATAGGTCGCGAAGCCAACGGCATAGAACAGGCGGGCGGCAGCGCGGATGTGAAACGGAACGTCGTAGTAGTCATAGGGTCCGCTGAGCACCACCAGCCGCGGGCTGCAGGCAAATTCCGCCAGCACGCGGTCGAGCCAGCCCGGCGGCACCAGCGTGTCGGCATCGATGTTGGCGATCAGCTCCCCCGTCGCCGCCGCGAACCCGGCGCTGCGGGCCTGCACCAGCCCCTTCACTGGCTGATCCACCACGACCACCCCCTCTGTCGCCGCGGCGATGCGGCCTGTGCCGTCCGTGCTGGCGTTGTTCACCACCAGGATCTCGGCGTCGCAGCCGCTGCGGTCGATCTCGGCCCGGATCGCCGCCAGGCATGCCGGCAGCAGGCGCTCCTCGTTATAGGCAGGGACCACGAAGCTGACTCGGGGACGCCTGATCATGCGTGTATCGATCCTCTCGGGTGGAATTGTGCCGGCTGATGTCGCCAAGGCAAGGACGTTTTGCGACACTTCTGTGTCACCCGGCCGCTGGTTGCGAGCGTCAAATTGGGATTAGCATGGGTTGGAGCACGGAGAACCGCATGACCTATCTGCCCCCATTGCACCTGACCCAGAATTGGCAGGTTCAAAAGCCTGCGGCAACCGGCCGGCATGGCATGGTGGTGTCGCAGTCCCGGGACGCGGCGTTGGCGGGCGTCGCGGTGCTGGATGCCGGCGGCAACGCGGTGGACGCGGCGGTGGCGACCGCGCTGGCTTTAGCAGCGGTCGAGCCCTGGAACAGTGGCCTGGGCGGCATCGGCTTCGCGCTGGTGCATCGCGCCGGGCAGGCGCGGGCCGAGGTCGTGGACTTCGGCCCGCGCGCGCCGGGGCGCCTCGATCCCACGCACTTCAAGCTGACTGGCCGCACCAAGGCCGACCTGTTCCCCTGGCCGGAAGTCGAGGGCGACGCCAACATCCACGGCCCGCTCTCCTTCGTCGTGCCGTCTGCGGTGGCGGGCTATGCGCACCTGCATGGCCGCTTCGGCACCCTGCCATTGCGCGAGCTGATGGCGCCCGCGATTGCGTTGGCCGAGCGCGGGCTGCCGCAGGACTGGCTCACCACGCTGAAGGTCGCCAACTCCGCCGCGGTGCTGCGGCTCTATCCCGAAAGCGCCAGCATCTACTTGCCAGGCGGCCTGCCGCCGGTGCCGCCGTACCAGGGCAACCCCGGCACGTTCAGGCTCGGCCGGCTGCCGGACACGCTGGAGCGGCTGGCCCATGCCGGGCTGCGGGACTTTTATGAGGGCGACGTGGCTGCCAGCATTGCCGCCGACGTGGCTGCGATGGGCGGCGTGCTGGACGCGGACGACCTGCGCGGGTGCGAGGCGCGGGTGCTGCCCTGCCAGGAGGCGCCGTGGGGCAGCCGCACCCTGCAGCTCGCCGGCGGGCTCACGGCCGCGCCGACCTTGGCGCGGGTGCTGCAATCCATGGCGCCGCCGTCGGGGGCTGCGCCGGACGCCGCCTGGTTCGTGGCGCTGGCCCGCGCGATGAAGGCCGCCTATGCCGAGCGCCTGTCCGGCCTGGGCGACGCCGAGCCGAAGGCGGCCGAGAGCTGCACCACGCACCTGACGGTATGCGACGCCGCGGGCACGATGGTGGCCATGACGACGACCCTGCTGTCGTCCATGGGCAGCCGGGTGGTGCTGCCGGGGTCGGGGGTGCTGATGAACAACGGCGTCATGTGGTTCGACCCGCGGTCCGGTCAGGCCAACTCGGTGGCGCCTGGCAAGCGCCCGCTGACCAATATGTGCCCGGTGATCCTGCGGGACGGGGACCGCCCGGTGCTGGCCGCCGGGGCTTCCGGCGGGCGGCGCATCCTCGCGGCCGTGCTGCAGATGCTGGCGTTCGTCGACGGGTTCGGCATGGACCCGCAGGCGGCGGCGCACCAGCCGCGCATCGACGTCTCGGACGCGACCACCGTCCACGCCGACCAGCGCCTGCCGGAGGACGTGCTGGCGGCGCTGCGGGCGGATGGCCCGGTCGAGGTGGTCGAGCACGCGGTGATGCCGGTCAACTTCGCCTGCCCCAACCTGATCCAGGACCGGGACGGCCAGCGCACCGGGATCAGCGACGCCCTGTCCCCCTGGTCCGCCGCGGTCGCCCAGGCGTGACCGACCCCGCACTGATGTCCGCCGAGGCGCTGCTGGCGCACTATGCCAGCGGGCGATTGAGCCCGGTCGAGGCGCTCCAGGCCATCACGGAGCGTGTCGCCCGCCATAACCCGGCGGTGAACGCCTTCGCCGTCCTGGACCCGCGCGCCCTGCAGGCGGCTGGGGAGAGCGCGCAGCGGTGGCGCGCCGGCCGGCCGCTGGGCGCCCTGGATGGCGTGCCCTGCACGGTGAAGGACCTCGTGGACCTCGCGGGTTTCCCGACCCGGCGAGGCAGCCGCACCACCTCGCCCAATGCCGTGCCGGACGATGCGCCCGCCGTGCTCGGGCTGAAGGCCGCGGGCGCGGTGATCATTGGCAAAACCACGACAACGGAGTTCGGCTGGAAGACACCCGGGGATTGCCCGCTGCACGGCATCACCCGCAATCCGTTCGACGTGTCGCGCACGCCGGGCGGGTCGTCCTCCGGCGCTGCGGCGGCGGCGGCGGCTGGGTTCGGGCCGCTGCATCTGGGCACGGATGCGGGCGGCAGCATCCGCATTCCCGCGGCCTGGTGCGGCGCGGTCGGGTTGAAACCGACATTTGGCCGCGTGCCGCAATGGCCGATCGGCGCATTCGGGGCGGTCGCCGTCGCGGGACCGATCACGCGCACCGTGCGGGATGCCGCGTTGATGCTTTCTGCCCTGGCGCGCTTCGACGGCCGTGACCCGTTCAGCCTGCCGGACGATCCCCGGGACTGGCGGGACGGTATCGACCAGGGAGTGGCGGGGCTGCGCGTCTCGGTCCTGCGCCGCCCTGGCTTCGATGCGCCGGTGGACGCGGACGGCGTCGCTGCGGTGGAGCAAGCTGCCGCGATCCTGGCCGACGCGGGCGCCGAGATCGTAGACGAAGACCCGGGCCTGCCGGACATCAGCGCCGCCTTCGGCCGGGTCTGGGGCGTGGCGCTGGCGGCCTTGGTCGAAGGCATGCCAGCCGAAAAGCGCATCTTGCTCGACGCCGGCATCGAGCAGGTGGCGGCGGAGCAGGCGGGCATGTCGGCCGCGGCGCTGATGCAAGTGGAGGCTGCGCGCATCCAGGCCGCCCACTGGATGGCACGGTTCCACCGCCGTTTCGACCTGGTGCTGTGCCCCACGGTGCCGGGCCCGCCCCCTTTGGCAGACAGTCCGACCATTGAGCCGTCGCTTGCGCTCATGCGGGACTGGGCGCCCTGGACCGCCCTGTTTAACCTGACGCGGCAGCCTGCGATCAGCGTGCCGTTGGGTGTGACAGCCGCTGGATTGCCGCGCAGCGTGCAGCTGGCAGCGGCGCTGTACCAGGACGACTTGGTGCTGCGCGCTGCCCGGGTGCTGGAACAGGCGATGCCGTTCCCGGTGGCCAGGCTGGGCTGATGGGTGCGCTACCCGGCGGTTATGGCCGTCAGGCGTTTCGCAGCCTGGCAGATATCCGCGAGCGTATAGGGCTTGGTGATGAACACATCGAGGGGCGACGGGCTGGCACCGTCGTCCGATTGTGGGCGGCCCGTCATGAAGATGACCGGCAGCTCAGGTAGGCTTTCGCGAATCTTCGAGGCCAGCGTCCGGCCGTTCAGCGTGCCCGGCAACTGGATATCGGTCAGCAACAGGGTGATTGTCGGGTCGGACTGCAGGATAGGCAGCGCGGCATCGCCGGTTTCAGCATCGAGCACCTCGAACCCCTCATCGCTAAGGGCCTCGACAAGGGTCAGGCGGATCAGGAATTCGTCCTCGACAACGAGAACCCGAGGTTGAATACCGCCTTTAACTGCCATGGGCGTAGCCTCGCGAAACAACAGAGGGATGGCAAGCCATGCCGCATTGCGATGCGATCAAGGGCACGTGATAGACAAGGGTAGGTGCTATGACCCTGTAGCGGGCCGCACAAGTCTTTTCAGCAACCAGAAGCTCACCGGAACGCGCCTCTCGTTTCTCGCGACGTCCTCCACAGAACGACCAAGCCAAGAAAATGGTGCAGCGCGATGGGGTTGAACGTGCTAGTTTGCGTGGCACGTCAACGCCAGACGATACAGATGGAGGCCACTATGCGGTTGCTCTTGGCGTTTCTCGCTTTGCTGACGGGTCCCATGCTGGGATCGGCATGGGCCAGCGGCATTGCTATCGTGCTGAATTCGGGTGACGCATCGCTCAGCCTTCTCGACATGGCCGGCGGGGCCGAGCTGCGCCGGGTGCCCGTGCTGCGGGAGCCGCATCATGTCGCGCTCAGCCCGGACGGGCGGGACTTGCTGGTCGGGGATACCGGCGCGAACGAGATGCTGTTCCTCGATCCACGCACCGGCGACATCAAGCGGCGGGTGCCGATGGCGGACCCCTATCACCTGGCGTTCAGTCCGAATGGCAAGTGGCTGACGGTGACGGGCCTGGCCCGCAACCAAGTCGATGTCTACGACGCCGCCAGCATGACGCTGTCGAAGCGCTACCCGCTCAATTCCATGCCGAGCCATTTGGCATATTCGCCGGACAGCAGCATGGCGTATGTGACGCTGCAGGGCACGAACCGGCTCGCGGCGATTGACATCCGGCGGCAGGTGGTCACCTGGACGGTCGAGGTCGGCGCCACTCCGGCCGGGGTGATCTGGCATAACGGCAAGCTGCTGGTGGCCAACATGGGCTCGGACCACTTCGCGATCGTGGACCCCGTCGATGGCCGGGTCGAGGCCCGCATCCGCACCGGGCGCGGCGCGCATCAGCTGTTTCTGTCGCCGGATGGAAAGGTCTTGTGGGTGAACAACCGGGTGGACGGCACGACGGTGGCGCTGGATGCCACGACTTATGCCTTGATCCGCAGCTACCGGGTGCCGGGCGGCCCCGACTGTATCGACTTCGCCCCTGACGGCAAGCTCTGGATCACCCAACGCTTCATCCAGAAGGTCGCCGTGCTCGACCCGGCGACCGGCGCGATCCAGTCGATGGCCGTCGGGCGCTCGCCGCACGGCATCTTTCTTACGACCGACCTCCGTTGACCGACCCGTTCAGCCTTGCGGCCGGCTGGCTGCACGAGACTTTGCTGCTGCCGGCGCTATATGCGGTCGGCGCGATGGAGTGGGAGGAGATCGCGTTCGGCTGGGCGCTGTTCGCCTGCTATGGCGCGGCGCAGGTCGCGGTGACGTTCGCGATCTGTCTGCCGCTGGAGCGCTGGCGCCCGGTGGAGCGCTGGCCGGACCAGAAAGCCGTCTGGGTGGACGTGCTCTATACGCTGATCTCCCGCGTGGGCGTGCTGCCATTGGTGACGTTCGTGCTGTTCTACCAGCTTCAGGTGGGGCTGAACGGCTGGATATCCGACCACGGCTGGATTCCCCCGACCCTCGAACGGCTGATGCCGGCCCTGCTGGGCCACCACTTGTTAACCTTTTTCCTGTATGCCGTGATCCTGGATTTCTCCGAGTACTGGCGGCATCGGCTATCGCACAGGTTCGCTTGGTGGTGGGCGCTGCACTCGTTGCACCATGCGCAGCGGCAGATGACGTTCTGGTCCGATGACCGGAACCACGTGATCGACGACATGATCGGTTTCGTGTGGTTCATGGCTGTCGGGCTGCTGATCGGCATCCCGCCCATGCAGTTTCCGCTTCTGGTGCTGTTGCTGCGGCTGCTGGAAAGCCTGTCCCACGCCAATGCCCGGCTGTCGTTCGGCTGGATCGGGGAGCGGTTGCTGGTGTCGCCGCGGTTCCACCGGTCGCACCACGGCGTGCTGGCGGCCGGACAGCGCAGCGCCAACTACGGTGCGATCCTGCCATGGTGGGACATGCTGTTCGGCACGGCCGACTTCGCCCGCGTCTACGTGCGGACCGGCGACCCATCGGCCGAGGAGGCCCTGGCAACCGGCACCTACCTGCAGCAGCAATGGGCCGGGCTGCGGCGCATGGCGCGGATGGCGGGTTGGACGGGTCCCCGCCGGGCGGCGGGCCTCAAGCGGGGGCGCTGATCCCTGGCCGGGCCGCAGCACATGCCGCGGCCCGGAAGGCGGTTACGGCTTGGCAGCGGCGATCGACTTGCGGATGACCTCTTCCGCGGCCTCGCGCCCGGCCCAGCCGGTCACCTTCACCCACTTGCCGGGTTCGAGGTCCTTGTAGCGGGTGAAGAAGTGCTCGATGGCCGAGCGGGTGATGGCCGGCAGATCCTCGATCGCGTGCACGTCGGTGAACTGCGTGTGCATCTTGTCGTGCGGCACGCAGATGATCTTTTCGTCCTGGCCGCTCTCGTCCTCCATTTGCAGCATGCCGATGGGGCGGCAGCGGATGACCGCGCCGGGCACCATGGGGGCGGGGGCGAGCACCAGCGCATCGGCCGGGTCGCCGTCGTCGGCGAGGGTGTTCGGAATGAAGCCGTATGCGGCCGGGTAGGCCATGGGCGTGAACAGGAAACGGTCGACGAAGATGGCGCCGCTGGCCTTGTCGACCTCGTACTTGACCTGGCTGCCCTGCGGGATTTCGATCACCACATTGATGTCGTGCGGCGCATCCTTGCCGGTCGGTATCTTGGAGATGTCCATCGTGCGGTCCTATCGTTTGTTCTAAAGGTGGCCGGACCATAGCCGCCCGCGCTATGCTTGCCAACGCGAGGGTCTGACGGCATTGAAGGCCTGAGCGATGGAGGCGCCCGTAGCTCAGTTGGTTAGAGCGGGCCGCTCATAACGGCTTGGTCGCAGGTTCGAGTCCTGCCGGGCGCACCATCGGCTCCCTATATTGTCCCCGAGCTATATTGTCCCTGGGGCCGCACAACCCTAAACAGCACGCCACACTTGCCTTCAGGAGCCTGCGTCATGGCCAGCTATCAATACGTCTATGTCATGAAAGACGTGACCAAGAACTTTCCCGGCGGGCGGGAGGTGTTCAAGGGCATCACCCTGTCGTTCCTCCCCGGCGTGAAGATCGGCATCCTGGGCGTAAACGGCGCCGGCAAGTCGACGCTGCTGAAGATCATGGCGGGGATCGAAACCGAGTACGGCGGCGAGGCCTGGGCGGCCGACGGCGTCCGGGTCGGCTACCTGGAGCAGGAGCCGAGGCTCGATGACAGCAAGACCGTGGCGGAGAACGTGCTGCTGGCCTTCGGCCCGCTGACTGCGGCGCTGGAGCGCTTCAACGCGATCTCCGAAGAGTTCGCCGAGCCGATGGACGACGACAAGATGACGGCGCTGCTGGCCGAGCAGGCGGAGCTGCAGGAGAAGATCGACGCGGAGGACGGCTGGGACCTCGACCGCCGCATCGAGATCGCGCTGGATGCGCTGCGCTGCCCGCCGCCGGACGCCAACGTGGCGCGGCTGTCTGGCGGCGAGCGGCGGCGTGTGGCGCTGTGCCGCCTGCTGCTCGAAAAGCCGGACCTGCTGCTGCTGGACGAGCCGACCAACCACCTCGACGCCGAAAGCGTGGCCTGGCTCGAGCGCACGCTGCGCGACTTCGCGGGGACCGTCATGATCGTGACGCATGACCGCTACTTCCTGGACAACGTGACCAACTGGATTCTGGAGATCGAGCGCGGGCGCGGCTACCCGTTCGAGGGCAACTACTCGTCCTGGCTCGCGCAGAAGCTCAAGCGGCTGCAGCAGGAGGAGAAAGAGGAGAGCTCCCGCCAGCGGTCCCTGGCCGCGGAGGAGGAGTGGATTCAGAGCAGCCCACGGGCGCGGCAGACCAAAAGCCGCGCGCGGATCGCGAAATACGACGAGATGCTGCAGAAGTCGCAGGAGCTGCAGACCGGCGTGGCCGAGATCGTCATCCCGCCGGGCCCCCGGCTGGGCGGCCTGGTGATCGAGGCCGATCAGGTCCGCAAGGCCTACGGCAACCGGCTGCTGATGGACGATCTCGACTTCAAGCTGCCGCCTGGTGGCATCGTCGGCGTGATCGGCCCGAACGGCGCCGGCAAGACCACGCTGTTCCGCATGATCACCGGGGAGGAGCACCCGGACGCCGGGACGCTCAAGGTGGGCGAGACCGTGAAGCTCGGCTATGTCGACCAGTCGCGCGACAGCCTGGACGCCGGCAAGTCGGTCTGGGAGGAGATCAGCGGCGGGACCGATGTGATCTACTTGGGCAAGCGCGCGGTGCCGTCCCGCGCCTATGTCGGCGCGTTCAATTTCAAGGGATCGGATCAGCAGAAGAAGGTCGGCATCCTGTCCGGCGGCGAGCGCAATCGGGTCCATCTGGCGAAAATGCTGAAATCCGAGAGCAACGTGATCCTGCTGGACGAGCCGACGAACGACCTCGACGTCGACACGCTACGGGCGCTGGAGGAGGCGCTGGCGGAGTTCGCCGGCTGCGCCGTCATCATCAGCCACGATCGTTGGTTCCTGGACCGACTGGCGACGCACATCCTGGCCTTCGAGGGGGACAGCCACATCGAGTGGTTCGAGGGCAACTTCCAGGCCTATGAAGCGGATAAGCGACGCCGACTTGGCGCCGACGCGACGGAGCCGCACCGCATCAAGTACCGGCCGCTCGCCCGCTGAGCCACGCGCGACGGTTTCGCCGTGAATCCGGCCTGGGACATCCAGACCGGCCGGCTGGCGCTATCGCCGGTTGGTTGGCAGGACCTGCCGGACCTGCGGGCGTTGAAGGGCGATCCGCTGGTCTATGGGCAGATGCTGGGAGGTGTGCGCAATCCCGGCCAGGTCGCCGCCGAACTGGCGCAGGACATCGTGTTTTGGGCGGCGCGGGGCTTCGGCATGTGGCTGGTGCGGAGCGTGCCGGACAAGACGGCCGTCGGAATGACCGGATTGCATGACCGCCTGGACGGTCGGGGCATAGCGCTTCGGTTCGCCTTCCGCCCGGAAGTGCGGGGACACGGGCTGGCGCGGGAGGCCGCGGGGGCGGCATTGCGATTCGCCCACTATCAAGCCAGGCTCGAACGGGTGGTGGCTGTGGCGCGGGAGGCCAATATTGCCTCCCGCACCGTGCTCGGCGCGATCGGCATGCGCCCCTGTGGGACGTTCGACCGCGACGGCAGCCCGATGCTGGTTTTCGAGAGTCTTGCTACGCCGCCGCCGCCTGCTGACGCATGGCGGTGATTAGGGCGCTCACGTCATTGTTGTTGCGAGAAAGATAGGCTGAATAGTCGCTCCGTTGGGTCAGGCGGAGACTGGTGCCCTCGGCGATGACGTCGATGATCTTTGGCCGGCCGGTTGCCTGGCTCACGACCCACTGCACGTTGTTGGGCTGCTGGTTGGGGCGGCGGATTGTGGTGCCCACCAGGGTCTCACCCTCGCGCTGGGTCGTGTTGGTTGCGTTGAACGTCACGCCCTGGAACTGCCCGAGCTTGCCGGTAATGTTGTTCAGCAACACGTTATGGAACAGTTGGGTATATTGCTGCTGCTGCGCCGGCGACGCGGTACGCCAAAACCGGCCGAGGCAGAAACGGGCGATGCCGTCCACGTCCACGGCCTCCTCGATCAACGGCCCAAGCCGGCGCTTCTTATCCTCATACGATCCGGGGCCATTCACGATGGCGACCAGGGCGTTGCCGAGTTGCACCACGAACCCGGTGGCGTCGCCGGCTGGCTGTGCCCGGGCTTTGATCCATGGCCCGGTGGCTAACAGGGCAGTGGCAGCGGCGGAATAGGTCAGAAGGGCGCGACGTGTCAGCATGAACAGGCTCTACTCTCTTAGTTGGGTGTGTCGGACCGTGTGCGGGTGTTGCCACCGGGGATTGACTGACGCAACGTGCAGCGAAACATGGCGTTGCGTGCGGGCTGCCGTATATTAGGTTCTAGCGACCTCGTGCCGCACGATCACAAGCTGGATAGTAGGCCCATGAATCAGATCACTACCCTGCCCGAGGCTGAGGCGCCTGCTACGCTGGAGCGTTGGCTGACAGGTCCTCGTTTTGCCGCGCTGCCTGCCCGGACCGCGGCCCTGCCGGCGCCAGCCTTGTCATTTGAGTTCTTCCCGCCGAAGAACGACGCCTTGGAGGCGCAGCTCTGGACCTGTGTCCGGCGGCTGGAGCGTTTAGCGCCGCGGTTTGTTTCGGTCACCTATGGCGCGGGCGGCACAACCCAGGCCCGCACCCACGCCACGGTCACCCGCATCGTGAACGAGACCGACCTGACGCCCGCCGCGCACCTGACTTGCGTCGGTGCGGCCCGGGGTGAGGTCGATGACGTGGCACGGCAGTACTGGGATGCAGGCGTCCGGCACATCGTGGCGTTGCGCGGCGACGCACCGCCGGGCCAGGATTATGCGCCGCATTCGGACGGCTATGCCTATGCCGCCGACCTTGTGGCCGGATTGCACCGGGTGGCGGATTTCGAGGTCTCGGTGGCGGCGTACCCCGAGACGCATCCGACGGCGCTCAATTCCGAGCACGATCTGGATAACCTGAAGCGCAAGCTCGACGCTGGGGCGACCCGGGCGATCACGCAGTATTTCTTCGATGGCACGATATTCCTGCGCTTTCTGGACCGGGCTCTAGCGGCCGGGATCACCGCACCGATCGTTCCGGGAATCATGCCGGTGTCCAACTACGCACAAGCGGCTAAGTTCAGCGCCATGTGCGGCACGAGCGTGCCGGACTGGCTAGGGACGTTGTTTGAGGGCACCGAAAACGACCCGGAGACCCGGCGCATGATCGCCGCCATCGTCGCCGCCGAGCAGGTGCGCCTGCTGCAGGCGAATGGCGTGGACGAGTTCCACTTCTATACGCTGAACCGGTCCGACCTCACCTATGCCATCGCCCATCTGCTCGGTGTCAAGGCGCGGCCAGCCACCGCCGATACAGCGGCTTCAGCAGGAACGGGCTGAGGAACAGCGGGAACTGGCATAGGCCGAAGAACAAGGCGATCCGCGGGTCGGTGGTGGTCGGCAGCACTGCGAGGTAAAGCGCCATGTTGCGGTTGCCGCTCATCAGCCCGGCCGATGCCGCCACGCTCGCGCCGAACCCGGCGAAGGCGCCGGCGGTCACCAGGTTCAGCCCGTAATCCACGATGAACGCCGCCAGCACGGCCTGCACCACCCAGGCCGGGTCGGCCGCCATTCGCGCGCCGAGCCCGTCCATGACGGCGAACCCGTAGAAGACGACGAGCCACACCAGGAGCCCGTCGACCGCATCGGCCCAGCGCGCCAGCCAGGCCGGACCAATCAGCCGGCGCAGCACCAGCGAGACCAGCATCGGCAACCCGACGATCAGCGCCAGCCGGCCCATGAAGGCGCCCATGCCGATCGATAGGTCGATCCCCAGCAACAGCAGCGCCAAGGGCGGCGCGGTGAGCGGCACCAGGAACGTCGTGGCGAGCGAGGTGACCAAGGACAGCTCGGGATCCAGCCCCACCATGCGCGCGAACGCCGCGGACGAGGTGGCGGCGCAGCCGGTGGCGAAGATGACGACCCCTGCAGTGATGCCCCGGTCGAGGCCGAGTGGGCTGGACACTGCCCAGACCAGCACCGGGCAGGCCAGGAGCTGGAAGGCGACGATGGCCGCCACCCGAACTGGCCGGCGCAGATGGGCGAGGGTGCCGGGGATATCGACCCGGAGCAGCACGAGCGTCATCATCGCGAACACGTTCGGCGTGATGAAGCTGCTGAACGCCCTAGCAAGGCCAGGGGAGATCACGCCGCCGAAGATGCCGACCGCGAGCAGCAGCGACGCTTGCCGGGCGGAGAGGGCCAGGAAGCGCAACGGCACGCTGGCGATTGGGTTGGCCGCGTTCGCCACTCGTTCTATATGCCCCTGATGCTTGTGACGATGGCCGCACCATGACCGAATACCTCGCCCGGTTGAACCCCGAGCAGCGCCAGGCGGTCGAGGCGATGGACGGCCCCGTGCTGGTGCTGGCTGGCGCCGGCACCGGCAAGACGCGCGTGCTGACCACCCGGTTCGCGCACATCCTGCTGACAGGGCGCGCCGCGCCGGGCCAGGTGCTGGCGGTGACGTTCACCAACAAGGCGGCAAAGGAGATGCGGGAGCGCGTCGGCGCGATCCTGGGCCGGCCGGCGGAGGGGCTTTGGCTCGGCACTTTCCATGCGCTGTGCGCGCGGATGCTGCGGCGGCATGCGGAGCCGGTGGGGCTGACGTCCGGGTTCACCATCCTCGATTCCGATGACCAACTGCGCCTACTGAAGCAGGTGATGGAGGCGGCGCATATCGACCCGAAGCGCTGGGCGCCGCCGGCGCTGATGGGGATGATCCAGCGCTGGAAGGACCGTGGCCTGACGCCGGACCGGGTGACGGCCGCGGAGGAGGGGGATTTTGCCGGCGGCCAGTCCCGCAGCTTGTATACGGCGTATCAGGCCCGGTTGAAGCAGCTCAACACCGCGGATTTCGGCGATCTTCTACTGCACATGACGGAGATCCTCCGCAATAAGCCGGATGTCCTGGCCCAGTATCACCGGATCTTTCGGTATATTCTGGTCGATGAGTATCAAGACACCAACCTGGTGCAATACCTGTGGCTGCGCTTGCTGGCCCAGGCGCACAAGAACATCTGCTGTGTCGGCGATGACGACCAGTCGATCTATTCGTGGCGCGGGGCCGAGGTTGAAAATATACTGCGCTTCGAAAAGGACTTTCCGGGCGCGCAGATTGTAAAACTCGAACGCAACTATCGCTCGACTGCGCCGATCCTGGCCGCTGCCGCCGGGCTGATCGCGAACAACGAGGGCCGGCTGGGCAAGACCCTGCGCTCCGGCCGCAACGACGCGAGCGGCGAGAAGGTCAGCGTCGTCAGCCTGTGGGACTCGGACGAGGAGGCCCGCATGGTCGGCGACCGGATCGAGACGCTGCGCCGCGACGGGCACACGCTCGCCGAAATGGCGATCCTGGTCCGCACCAGCGCCCAGACCCGCGCCTTCGAGGAGCGGATGATTACGCTGGGCCTGCCATACCGCGTGGTGGGCGGGCTGCGGTTCTACGAGCGTGCCGAGATTCGCGACGCCATCGCCTACATGCGCGTGCTGCACCAGCCCTCCGACGACCTAGCGTTCGAGCGGATCGTGAACGTGCCCCGGCGCGGCGTGGGCGAGGTTGCGTTGCGCGCCATGCACGTGGCGTCGCGCGAGCAGCAGATTCCCCTGGCGCTGGCCAGCGAGCGGCTGGTGATAAGCGGCGGTTTGAAGGGGCGGGTAGGCATAGCGCTGAGAGAATTCTTCCAGGCATTCACGCGCTGGCGCGAGGAACTGCCGCGCGACGGCCACGTGCTGACACTCGCAAAAATGCTGGACGAGAGCGGTTATACCGAGATGTGGAAGCAGGACAAATCGCCGGATGCGCCAGGGCGGCTTGAGAACCTGAAGGAGCTTGTCCGGGCGCTCGCCGACTTCGACACGCTGGCGGGGTTCCTGGATCACGTCTCGCTGGTGATGGAAAACGAGCAGAATGCCGAGGGCGACCGTGCCAGCATGATGACCTTGCACGCGGCAAAGGGCCTGGAGTTCGACACCGTGTTCCTGCCGGGCTGGGAGGAGGGGCTGTTTCCCAGCCAGCGCACCCTGGACGAGGGCGGGCTGAAGGGCCTGGAGGAGGAGCGGCGCCTGGCCTATGTTGGCCTGACCCGCGCCCGCAAGCTGGCCGTGGTCAGCTACGCCGCCAATCGCCGCATCTACGCCAACTGGCAGAGCAGCATCCCGAGCCGCTTCGTGGACGAGCTGCCGGAGGCGCATGTCGAGCGCGGCGGCTCGGTGGCGATGCAGCGGGAAGCGCGGCTGATGTCCGCGCCCAGCGTGTTCACCAGCGGCCCCTTGATGGCCCGGCGCCAAGCGGGACCGCGCACCGTCGAGGCTTGGGAGCAGCCGGCCCGGCCGGCGCGCCAGGACGCGATCGCGGTCGGCAACCGGGTGTTCCATCAGAAGTTCGGCTACGGCGAGGTGTTGGCCGTGGATGACGACCGGCTGGACATCGTGTTCGAGAAGGCTGGGCAGAAGCGGCTGCTGGACCGCTTCGTGGAGAAGGCATGAGGCGCCACGCTGCTCCGCTGGAGACGGTGTTCGTCGAGGTGCCGGATGCGGCGGTCGAGGCGTACGAGGCCGCGCTGGGCACGGCGTGCGCGACGGTCGGCTTCTTCTTTGCCGACGAGGATCGCGGCATCTGGCGCGTGGAGGGCGTGCGTGACGCGGGAGCCGACGAGGCCCGGCTGCAGGACGCGCTGGCGTTGGCGGCCCTGGTCACCGGCGTGCCCGCCAGATTGCGCCGGGAGGCGACGGAGGCGGAGGGCTGGTTGGCCCGGACCTACGACTCCTTTCCGGAGCAGCGGGTTGGTCGGCGGTTCCTGGTGCGTGGCACGCATCAAGCGAGCGGGACCGCGGCGGGCCGGCTGGTTATGACGCTCGACGCCGGGCTGGCGTTTGGCTCGGGGGAGCACGGCTCGACGCGTGGCTGCCTGCGCGCATTGGAGGTCGTGGCGCGACGCAGGCCGCGCAAAGTCCTCGATCTGGGAACCGGGTCCGGTATTCTGGCGATGGCGGCAGCGATGCTGCTGCGGCGGCCGGTGCTGGCCACGGACATCGAGCCGTGGTCGGTGAGAGTCGCTGGACAGAATGCCGTGGCGAACGGGGTTGGGCGGCTGGTTCGGCCTGTGCGGGCCAATGGCTGGCATGGCGGCGTGGTCCAGGCCGGCGCACCCTACGACCTGGTCATGGCCAACATCCTGGCGCGGCCCTTATGCCGGATGGCACGAGACTTGGCGCTCGGTTTGGCGCCTGGCGGGACGGCCATCTTGTCCGGACTGCTGGCCAGTCAGGCCCGCATGGTTCTTGCAGCGCATCGCCTGCAAGGACTACGGCTCGAATCCGCTTGGCGAGAGGGGCCTTGGGTGACTCTAGTGTTGCGAAAGGCAGGACGGGCGGGCTGACCAGCCCGCCCGTATCCGGCTATGCTTGAGCGATATGCTCAAAACCAGTCTGCATCATGGCGCGGTTGCGGGACGCCGCAAAACGCGGGTCGAACACGCGGCTCAGTTCGGCGCGGTTCAGGCCGATATCGGCCAGCTCGCGTTCGCTCAGGGACGACAGCTCGTCCAGTACGGCGCGGCGGCGTGACATGGCGAACAGGGCAGACACCCAGCCGCCAATGCGCTGGAATACGCTGCGCGGGGCTGTGTTGGTCTCGGGAATGGTGCCATCCGTTCCCTCGACGACCGAACCACGGTACGTCAGGCTGTCGGACATCAGGAGCGCAATCTGCTCCTTGGCAAGCGGGGCGTTCATTGTACTATCCTCAAAACTCTTTCCCACCGCGATCCAGGCTGGCACGCCAAGTGCAATGCCCCCGCGGTGTCAGAAAGAATATGGACCCGAATGCTGCGGTGCAGCGTGCTATGTTACGTTGTCTGATATGCGCTGGACGCTGGCATAACTGTTTAGCTATGTGAAATTGTGAAGTTAAAGTGAACGAGCAACTCTCATCAGACCGCCTGACTGCCATGCGCCGTGCCATGGTCGCCCAGCATTTGGATGGCTTCATCGTGCCCCGCGCCGACGAGCATCTCGGCGAATACGTGCCACCCGGCGCCGAACGGCTGGCTTGGCTGACTGGCTTTACCGGGAGCGCCGGAATTGCAGTGGTGCTCGCGGACCAAGCGGCCGTGTTCACCGACGGACGCTATACGCTGCAGTTGGCGACGCAGACCGACGCGGCGCTGTTCGAGGCCGGTCACATTACCGGGCAGCCGCTACCTGCCTGGATCAAGGCGCATGCCGTCCCCGGCGCCCGGATCGGCTACGACCCCTGGCTGACCAGCCAGGACGGCCTGGATCGCTACCGGGATGCAGGTCTGGACATGGTGCAGGCCGTGCCGAACCCTGTGGACGTCGTCTGGACCGATCGCCCTCCCGCCCCGGCCGGGCCGGCAGTGCCGCATCCGCTGGCCTATGCCGGCCGTGCCTCGTCCGATAAGCGTGCCGACGTGGCGGCGATCCTGCGGACGGACGAACAGGACGTTGCCGTCATCAGCGACCCGGCGTCGCTCGCCTGGCTGCTGAACCTGCGGGGCAGCGACGTCGCCTACACCCCGTTCGCACTGGGCTTCGTGCTGCTGCGGTCGGACGGATCGGCCACGCTGTTCATGGAGCCCACGAAACTGTCGCCGGGAACGCTCGACTGGCTGGGGCCCGACGTGACGGTGGCGGCGCGCTCGGCGCTGCCGGCGGCGCTTGCGGCCCTGTCCGGTCAACGCGTGCGGGTGGACGCTGCGGGCTCGCCGGTCTGGTTCGCGGAGAGACTGCGCGAGGCCGGGGCCGTGGTTGTGGACGGCGCCGATCCGTGCCAGCTGCCCAAGGCGTGCAAGAATGCCGTGGAGCAGTCCGGCGCGCGGGCGGCCCACGCGCGGGATGCGGTGGCCGTCTGCCGCTTCCTGCACTGGCTGGACGAGACCGGCCGTTCGCCGCTTACCGAGGTGACTGCCGCCGAACGGCTGCTGACGTTCCGGCAGGAGGTTCCGGAGTTCCGTGGAGAGAGCTTTCCCGCGATTTCCGGCGCCGGAGAGCATGGCGCCGTGATCCACTACCGCGCGACGGCCGCGACGGACCGGCCGATCCGGGCCAACGAGGCCTATTTGATCGACAGCGGCGCGCAGTATCCGGACGGGACCACCGACATCACCCGTACCGTCTGGACCGGACCCGACGCGCCGCCAGCTGAACTGCGTGACCGGTTTACCCGCGTGCTGAAAGGGCACATCGCGGTAGCGACCGCGCTGTTCCCGCAGGGTGTGGCCGGCCCGCATCTGGACGCCTTCGCCCGGCGCGCCTTGTGGCAGGCCGGGCTCGATTACGACCACGGCACCGGGCATGGCGTCGGCAGCTACCTATCGGTGCACGAGGGTCCGGCGAGCCTGTCCCGCGCGGGCCGCATGGTGCCGCTGGCGCCGGGCATGATCCTGTCGGACGAGCCCGGATACTACCTGCCCGGCGCTTATGGCATCCGGCTGGAGAACCTGCTGATGGTCCGCGCGGCTGAGCTTCCCGCCGCCCAGAAGCCGTTCCTGGAGTTCGAGACGCTGACCCTGGCTCCCTTCGACCGCCGGCTGATCGACGGGAGCATGCTGGAGGGGTTCGAGCGTCAATGGATCGACGCGTATCATGCTCGGGTCTTGAAAGAGATTGGGCCGGGGTTGGCCGGGCCGGTGCGGGACTGGCTGGCGGCGGCGTGTGCGGGGCTTGGCTAGAAGCCAGCCATCTCCCGCCACTCGGCCTCAGTCACCGTCGATACTCCAAGCTCAGCAGCTTTCTTGGCCTTTGAGCCCGCATCTGCGCCCAGGATCAGCAGGTCGGTCCGTTTCGATACACTGTCGGTGACGCGGGCGCCCAGCGCCAACGCACGGGCCTTCGCCTCCGGCCGGCTCATCGTTTCGAGCGTGCCGGTGAACACCAGGTTCTTGCCAGCCAGGGCGCCGTCTGCGGTCGCGGGCCGCTCAGCATCCAGGATGGTGAGGAAGGCCGTGAGCTCGTCCAGTGCGGCCAGGTTGCGGGGCTCGACGAAAAAGGTCGCCAGCTCCTCGGCCAGCGCCGGGCCGACGCCGATGATGCTGCCGAGCGCCGAACGTTCATCGCTGCCAACGGTCGTCGCTGCCAGCATCTGCGCCCGCCACGCGGTGAAGCTGGTGTAGTGCCGGGCCAGCAGCTTGGCGTTGGTTTCCCCCACGCGGCGGATGCCGAGGGCGAAGATGAAGCGGTCGAGCGGGACGGTGCGCCGGGTCTCGATCGCCTGCATCAGGTTGCGGACGGATTTTTCCTTCCAGCCCTCGCGGGCCAGTAGCGCAGCGCGGTGCTGCTCGAGCCGGAAGATGTCGGCCGGGCTGTGAAGCCAACCGAGGTCGAAGAACTCCTGGATGCTTTTCTCGCCGAGGCCCTCGATGTCGAAGGCGCCGCGGGATACGAAGTGGATCAGCCGCTCGACAGTTTGCGCCGGGCAGATCAGGCCGCCGGTGCAGCGCCGCACGACCTCGCCGGACGCGCGCAGCGCCAGGCTGCCGCAGGCGGGGCAGGTCTCGGGCGGCACATAGGGCGTGGCGTCGGGAGGACGGCGGTCCAGCACGACCTGCACGATTTGCGGGATCACGTCGCCGGCGCGTTGCAGCACGACGGTGTCGCCGACGCGTACGTCCTTACGGGCGATCTCGTCCTCGTTGTGCAGGGTGGCGCGGGTGACCAGCACCCCGCCGACGTTCACGGCGGTGAGCCATGCCACGGGCGTCAGCGCCCCGGTGCGGCCGACCTGGATGCGGATGTCCTCAAGCATCGTGGTTGCCTGCTCGGCCGGGAATTTCCATGCGATGGCCCAGCGGGGCGCGCGGCCGACGAAGCCGAGACGCCGCTGCAGGGCCAGGTCGTCCAGCTTATAGACCACCCCGTCGATGTCGTAGCCCAGGCCGGCGCGGGCCAGGCCGGTTTCCTGCTGGAACGCCGCCGCCTCGGCCTCGCCGGCAAGTTTGCGAGAGAGTGGGTACACCTGGAAGCCCCAGCCTCTTAGTTGGTCGAGATAGCCAGAGTGCGTACCGGCGACACTCCCTTGCACGTCGCCCATGGCATAGGCGAACAGCGATAGCGGGCGGGTTGCGGTGATCGACGGGTCGAGTTGGCGGAGGGAGCCGGCGGCGGCGTTGCGTGGGTTGGCAAACACCTTCTGCCCCGCCGCAGCCTGCGCCGTGTTGAGCGCCAGGAAGTCGGCCTTGGTCATGAAGACCTCGCCGCGAATCTCGATCAGGGCGGGGGCGCCATCGGGCAGACGGGTGGGAACATCCCGCATGGTGCGGAGATTGGCAGTTACGTCCTCACCCTCCGTCCCATCGCCACGGGTGGCGCCGCGTATCAGGGCGCCGTCCTCATACAGGAGGTTGATTGACAGGCCGTCGATCTTCGGCTCGGCGACGAAGGCCAATGGGGCGTCGTCCGGCTGGTGCAGGAACCGGCGGATGCGGGTGCAGAACTCGGCGAAGTCCGCCATGGCGAATGCGTTGTCGAGGGAGAGCATCGGCACGCGGTGGCGGACCTTGGCGAAGCCGCTGCTAGGGGCTGCGCCCACGCGCCGGCTGGGGCTGTCAGGGCGAACCAGATGCGGAAATTCGATCTCGATCGCTGCATTGCGCTGGCGGAGGAGGTCGTAGTCTGCGTCGCTGATCAGCGGCGCGTCTTGCTCATGGTAGGCGCGGTCGTGCCGGGCGATCTCGGTGGCGAGGACAGCCAACTCCAGCGCGGCCTCGGCCTCCGTCACGCAGCAGTGCCTAGCAGGCTGTCGGCGGCGGCGCGGGCGGCCTCGGTCACGCTCTCGCCGGCCAGCATTCGGGCGATCTCCTCACGCCGGGCCGCCATGTCGAGCGCCAGGACACGCGTTTCCGCCCGGTTCTTGGCGGCGATTTTCGCAACCTGCAGGTGTGCGGCCCCGCGCGCGGCAACTTGCGGGCTATGAGTCACGACCAGGACCTGCACTTGGTCCGCCACGCGCGCCAGCCGGTCGCCGACCGCCGCCGCCGTCGCGCCGCCCACGCCGCTATCGACCTCGTCGAACACCAGGGTCGGCACCGATCCGCCGCTGACCAGCACCACCTTCAGCGCGAGCATCAGGCGGGACAGCTCACCGCCCGAGGCGATCTTGTCGAGCGCACCCGGGGCCTGGCCGGGGTTGGTGGCAATCAGGAACCGGACTGCATCCGCCCCGGCCGCACCCCAGCGGGCCTCCTCCAGCCCCTGGACCTCGACCACGAAGCGCGCCTTGTCGAGCCGGAGTGGCGGCAACTCGGTCGTGACTGCCGTTTGCAGGCGTTTGGCAGCCAGTTGGCGCGCCTCGGTCAGCGCGGCGGCTCTTGCAGCATAGGTCGTGCGGGCGATGGCAGCCTGTGCCTCCAATTCCGCGATCTCGGCCGACCCAGTGTCGAGCGCGGCCAGGCGCCTGCGGAGGTCGGCCAGGAGAGCGGGCAATTCGACCACGCTCGTTCCGTGCTTGCGCGCGGCGGCGCGTAGTGCGAACAGGCGCTCCTCGGCCTGCTCCAGCAGGCGCGGGTCGGCGTCGGCCTCGTTGGCGAGACGGCTGAGCAGGGTTTCGGCTTCGGCCAAGGCCTCCTCGGCGCGTTCCAGGGCGGCCAGGGCCGGAGCAGCAGGATTTTCAGCGTCAGGCTGGTTCGTTGGCACGAGCTTTTGCAGAGCGCGGGAGGCGCTGCGCAACGTCGCGGCCGGGCCGGCGCTGCGGCGGTCCTTCGGCGAGATTTCCGTAAGCGCCGACGCGATGGCCTCAGCCCGGCGTTCGCCCTGTTGCAGCCGTTGCCGTTCGCTGGCCAGGCGGTCCTCCTCACCCTCGACGGGTGCGAGGGTCGAAAGCTCGTCCACTGCGTGGCGCAGCCAGTCCTCTTCCCGCTGCGCCTCGGCGATCGCCGTCCGGGCGGCTTGCAGCGCAGTACCCGCGTCCCGCCAGGCGCGCCACGTGGCACCGACCGCGGCACGGACCGGAGCATGGGCGCCATAGGAATCGAGCAAGGTCGCATGCACGGCGGGATCGGCGAGGCCCATCTGATCACCCTGGCCCTGCACCTCCACCAGCAGCGACCCGGCCCGGCGCAGCAGCGCCACGCCGACCGGCTGGTCGTTGATCGTCGCGCGGGACCGGCCGTCTTTCGAAACCACGCGGCGGACGACGATCTCATCCTCCAGCGCGACGCCTTGCTCGGCCAGCAGGTCCAGCGCCGGATGGCCCGGGGGTGGGGCAAAGCACGCGGTGACGCTCGCCTGTTCGGCGCCGACCCGGACCAGGCCGGCATCCGCGCGTGCGCCAAGCGCCAAGCCCAGGCTATCGAGCAGGATGGACTTCCCCGCTCCGGTTTCCCCGGTCAGCACGGTCAATCCGACACCGAACTCGAGATCCAGACGCTCGATCAGCACCACATCGCGGATCGACAGCGCGGTCAGCACGTGGGTGCTAGAACACGCTGCCCAAGGTGCGAGCAAAAAAGCCGCCAGCCCGCTCGGTCGTGGGCATGGGTGGGGCCATGCCGTTATCGGCAAGCTGGCCGTAGCTATCCTCGTACCAGCGGCTGCCGGGGTAGTTGTGGCCCAGCACGGCGGCTGTCCGCTTCGCCTGATCGGTCAGGCCCAGCAACAGATAGATCTCGGTCAGGCGATGCAGCGCCTCGGGCGCATGATTCGTGGTTTGGTAGTCTTCCACCACTTTCTGAAATCGCCCTATCGCGGCGGCATACAGCTTCTGCTTTTCGTAATAGCGTCCGATCTCCATCTCCTTACCCGCCAGGTGGTCGCGGCAAAGATCTATCTTGAGCCGGGCGTCACGGGCATAGGCGCTTTCGGGGAAGCGGTTCACCACGTCCTGCAACGCCACCATGGCCTGCTCGGTGCCCTTCTGATCGCGCTGGATGTCGGCAATCTGCTCGTAAAAGCTCAGTCCCCGCAGATAGTATGCATAAGAGGCATTGGGACTCGTCGGGTGGAGCTGGATGAAGCGGTCCAAGGAGCCGATCGCCTCGGTGTAGTGATTTTGCAGGTACTCCGCATAGCCGTGCATCAACTGGGCATTCACCGCCCAGGACGAATACGGATAGTTTTGCTCTACGGCGTCGAACTGCGACACCGCCGTTGCATAACGCTTTTGATTCAGCGCATCGACGCCGTTGTTATAAAGTTCCTCGACCGTCCTCGCTGAAGGGTCCGCTTTGGCCCGTAGGTCCTCGGACTTGCCGGTCCAGGGCGCGATCGAACTCAATGTCTCGCAGCCCTGCAACAGGACTAAGACCATAAGTCCCGGGACAAGACGTGAGAGCAAAAAGGGGAGGGGGCGGATGCGTTGCTTCATGACAGCGGCCCTATAGCACGCCAGCGCAGCCATTAGGAATGCGTCATGCGGCTTGCTGGATCGGCGTTGCAGCCCAATTCGGCGGCGTGACCTCCTGCCAATTCGCACCATCGGCAAATAGGGCGCGGAGCACGCGGTTGTTCAGCCCGTGGCCAGACCGGTGGCCGACGAAGCGGCCCTGCAAAGCGGCACCCGCCATCGCCAGATCGCCCACCGCGTCGAGCATCTTATGCCGCACGAACTCGTCCGCCATGCGCAAGCCGCCCGGGTTCAGCACACGTGCCCCGTCCACCACGACGGCGTTGTCGAGGCTGCCGCCCCGCGCCAGCCCCGCCGCTTGCAGCCCGGCGACCTCATGGGCAAGGGTAAAGGTGCGAGCCTCGGCCAGTTCTTGCCGAACCGCCGGCCCATCGACCGCAAGCGACAACGCCTGCCGCCCGATGGCAGCGGCGTCGAACACAATCGATAGCGACATCTCAAGCGACGCGGACGCGCCAGGACGCAATTCGGCGAAGGCCTCCCCGTCCTGCACGCGCACCGTCCGCAATACCTCGATGACCCGGGCCGGCGCGCTCTGTTCGGCTGTCCCGGCGCAATCCAGCAGGAACACCCAGGGAGCGGCGGACCCGTCCAGCACCGGCACCTCGGGCCCGTCCAGTTCGACCGCAACATTGCTGATGCCGCAGGCCGAGAGAGCCGCCATCAGATGCTCGACCGTGCCGACCCGAGCCTCCGGATGATGGGGCAGGGCCACTACAGTGCAAAGCCGTGTATCGGTCACATAGTCGAAGCGGGCCAGGATATCGATGCCAAGGTCCATGCGGCGGAATACAATCCCGGTCCCGGCCGGGGCGGGACGCAGGGTGACGTTGACGCGGCGCCCGGAATGCAGGCCGACCCCGACGCAGCAGATGGCCGACTTCAGCGTGCGCTGCACCGGAGCAGCTGCGCGCGACAGCGAGAAGTCATGCGCAACTGGTGAAAGCTCAAGCAATCCGTCCATGCAATCCTCAACCAACCCTGCGGCTGGAGTGGCTAATGGACGCCAAGTCGGCGCCCCTGATGCAACCTAAGCAGCTGTCAGGGGAACGCCAAGTCAATCAATGTTTCTGAATATTGCGCTGTAACACTTTGTAACTGTTGTAATCAGGATTTCTGCCGACGGAGGAATGTCGGGATGTCCAAGCCTTCATCGACCGGCTCCTGCCGTGGTGCAGCCGAGGCCGCCTGCCCAGGAAAAGACGGCTCGGCCCGCTGAGGCTCGGTGTCCGGCACCGCCACACGACGGATACGCCCGATGCCGGTCATAATGTCGAACAGGCTCCGTGTGGAGCTTGGCGCCCCGGCGGGGTGCGCCGACTCGGTGCGTGACGGGTCCGCAGAGCCGGCGCGGGGAGCAGACGCCGGGTGCTGCGCCGGCGCCGGAGACGCATAACGCTGCGGCCCGGCTTGCTGGGCGTCGCTATGCGATGATGCTTCAGCCGCCGTCTCCGCCGCACGAGGCGTCAGCAACTGTGCCGGGAGCAGAGGCGCAGCGGGCTGGCCAAGCATGCCGAACGACGGCGGCATGAGCGAGGGTGCCGGACCGGCGGGTGCCGCGGCAACAGCATGGGTCATCCCGGCGCCGCCAACCGCGACGAGGCGCGGCTTCTGCGCCTCGGTCTGGCCCATGTCGATGCCGGTTGCGACCACCGAAACGCGCACCCGCCCGGACAGGTTCTCGTCGATCGCCGAGCCGAAGATGATGTTCGCGTCCTCTGCCACCTCCTCGCGGATGCGGTTTGCAGCCTGATCGACCTCGAACAGCGTCATGTCCTCGCCGCCGGTGATGTTGATCAGCAGGCCGCGGGCCCCGGCCATGCTGGTGTCCTCCAGTAGCGGGTTGCTGATCGCGGCCTCGGCGGCGCGGATGGCGCGGTTCTCGCCCTCTGCCTCCCCTGTGCCCATCATGGCCTTGCCCATCTCCGCCATGACGGTGCGGATGTCGGCGAAGTCGAGGTTCACCAGGCCGGGCGCCACCATCAGGTCGGTCACGCCGCGCACGCCCATATACAGGACGTGGTCGGCCATCTTGAACGCCTCTTTCCAGCCGGTCCGCTCATTTGCCAGGCGGAACAGGTTCTGGTTTGGGATCACGATCAGCGTGTCCACATATTGCTGCAGCTCGGTGATCCCCGCGTCGGCTGCCTTGCCGCGCCGGGCGCCCTCAAAGGTGAAGGGCTTGGTCACCACGCCGACCGTCAGCACGCCGCGCTCGCGCGCCATGCGGGCGATGACCGGGGCGGCGCCGGTGCCGGTGCCGCCGCCCATGCCGGCGGTGATGAACACCATGTGGGTCCCGTCCAGATGACGCATCAACTCGTCGGCGGCTTCCTCCGCGGCGGCGCGGCCGATCTCGGGCTTGGCGCCGGCGCCCAGGCCCTGGGTCAGATGCGGTCCAAGCTGCACGCGGCGGTCAGCCCGGCTGTGCATCAGCTGCTGCGCGTCCGTGTTGGCGACCACGAAGTCGACGCCTTGCAGGTTCAGCGCGATCATGTTGTCAACGGCATTGGTGCCGCCGCCGCCCACGCCGATCACGGTGATGCGCGGCGTGAAATCGGTGTGGCTTTGTTGCGGGACGGTCAGGTTCAGCGTCATGGAAGGTCTCCCCAGATGGGTGCTATCGAGTTGATTACGGTTTGTTGGCACACGGGTCGCAGGTATCGTCGCAAGTCGGGTCGAGGCTTAGTCGGGCTGCATCTCACAATCGGTTCCGGACAAAATTGACGATGCGGCCCATCAGCCCGGCTGGGCCGTCATCGGACATGTCGATATCGGCCAACGTGCGTCCCACGCCGCCGGCCCAGTTCAGCAATCCCGCTGCAGTTGCAAAGCCAGGGCCAGACACGTCGTCCGGAAGGCCCCGCAACGGGAGGGGGCGGCCCAGGCGCACCTGACGGTCAAGAATCCGGCCCGCCATCTCCCGCACCCCAATCAGCTGGCTGGCGCCGCCGGTCAGCACGACGCGGGTTCCGCCCTCCCGCGCCAGGCCTGCGCTGTCCAGCCGGTCACGCACCAGCTCGAACGTTTCCTCCAGCCGGGGGCGGATCACGCTGACCAACTGGCTGCGCGGCACTTTGGCGAAGTGGTGCTCCTCCTCGCCCACCAGCGGCACGGACAGAATCTCGCGCTCGTCGTCCGGGCTGCCCTCGGCGTTGCCGTAGACGGTCTTCAGCCGCTCGGCGTCGGCGACCGGGGTGGAGAGCAGCCGGGCCAGGTCATTGGTCACATGGCTGCCGCCGACCGGAAGGTGCGCCGTGTGCAGCAACTGGCCTTCGCTGAACACCGCCATCCCCGTCGTGCCGCCGCCCATGTCGATCACGGTGGCACCCAGCTGACGCTCATCCTCCACCAGGGCCGACAGGCCAGCCGCCATGGGCGAGCTGACCAGCTCCGCGATATCGAGCTCGCAGCGCAGCACAGTCGTCTCCAGGTTGCGCAGCGCGGTCGCCGCCGCGTCCACCACGTGCAGCCGGGCCGACAGCGTGTCGCAATGCAGGCCACGCGGGTCGGCAACGCCCAGCGTCTCGTCCACCGCAAAGCCGAGCGGCAGGGTGTGGATCGTTTCCCGTCCTTCAACGAGCGCGCGGCTGCGGCCCTCCTGCACCACGCGCCGCACGTCCGCCTCGGTCACGGCACGGCCACCCACGGGCCACTGCACGTTGAACAGCCGGCTTTCGGGCGTGCCGCAGGTCAGGTTCACCGTGACCGAGCGCAGGCGGTGGTCCGCCTTGGTCTCGGCATCCCCGACTGCGCCGCGGACGGCGCGCTCCGCCGCTTCCAGGTCGGTGATCCCCCCGGCCCGTACGCCGCGGGACTGCCGCATGCCGTAGCCGAGCACGCGGAGGTGGCCGTCATGGTCCACGCGGCCGATCAGGCAAGTGATCTTGGTGCTGCCCACGTCCAGCACGCCAAACAAACCGGCCCGCAGCGCGCGCCGCGGCGGCGGGTCCGGCGGCAGGTGCGCGCCCAGCGACTTGCCGCCCCACTTGCCGGCGCCCGATCCTTCGGCGGCGTGCAGGGCGGCGTTGCAGGTCATGTCGTTCATCCGGGCATCCCTAGGTTGGCCTGCGCGGACCGGACGCCACCGGGCCGCGCGGTTCCGGCTGTGGACGGACCACCAACCGGTCGGGAAGGCGCAGGTCGAGGGTCTGCAACGGACGGTCCAGCAGCGCCTGCGTGCTGTTCAGCTCCATCAGCTTGCTCATGGCCGGGGCCTCGGCGCCTTCGGGCAGCAGCACGTCGGCGCCGTTGTTGAGACGGAGGTTCCACCGGCGCTCCCCCACGCGCACCGCGGCCACCACGCGGGCGCGCAACCCGGGCTGGGCAGCGAGCTGATCCAGCAAGGCGGCAGCGTATTCCGGGGCGCCGGGCCCGACCACCAAGGGCAGCACGGCGAAGGCGGCAGCGTCCTTGACCGGATCCTGCTCGGCCACCACCTGGCCCGCCCGGTCGATCAGCACGAACTTGCCCCCGGTCTGCCACACCGCGAACGGGCGGCGCTCGGTCAAGTGCACCACGATGGTGCCGGGCAGCCGGCGCTCCACGGTGGCGTGCTGCACCCAGGTCAGCCCCTCGATCCGCGCGCGGGCACCCTCGAGCGAGAAGCCCAGCAGCTTGTCGCCACGGGACACGCCCAGCGCCGCCCGCAGCGTGTTTTCCGGCGTCAATGAGCGGCCCTCGACCACGACGTCCTGCACTCGGAGGCTGGTGACGGCGCCGATCCGCTCCCGCAGCGACGCCACGGAGTTGCTGGGCTGCACCGTCCGGACCAGCGCCGCGACGCCGGCCAGCAGCAGAACGCCGGCGATGCCCAACGCGAGCGGGCGCAGCAGGCGACGCTGCCGGCGGCGCAACAGCTTCCACCGCGTCGGCCGCTCGTTGAGCGGGCGCGGCGGCTTGGCCGGGGTGCGCAGGGCACGCGTGCGGACCACGTTGCTGACCGGAGGGCGCTCGGGCTGCGCTATGCGCGACATGCGGCGTGCTCCACCATCCAGGCGCACAGCGCGGGGAAGTCGATGCCGAGATGCGCCGCTTGTTCTGGCAGCAGGCTGGTCGGCGTCAGGCCTGGCTGCGTGTTCACCTCCAGCAGCACCAAGCGGCCCGGCTCGCCGGCCGTGTCGTCGTAGCGCAGGTCGGCCCGGGTGGCGCCGCGGCAGCCCAGCGCGCGGTGCGCCGCCAGCGCCACGTCCATCGCGCGGGCATAGGTCTCGGGATGCACCACCGCCGGGAGCACATGGCGGGACCCGCCGTCGGCGTACTTGGCATCGTAGTCATAGAACCCGGTCGCAGCGGCGATCTCGGTCACCACCAGCGCCCGGTCACCCATGACGCCGACGGTCAGCTCGCGGCCGGGCACGTACTCCTCGACCATGGCGGTGCGGCCGAACGTCCATTGCCGCGCGAGTTCCGCCCGACGGTTGTTGCCGTCGCGCAGGATCTCCACGCCCACGGAGGACCCTTCGTTCACCGGCTTCACCACATACGGCAGCGGCACCGGGTCCGCCGCCTCCAGCTCTTCCAGCTCGACGACGCGGCCCCGCGCCACCGGCAGCCCGGCGGCAGCGAACACTGCCTTCGCCGCCTGCTTGTCCATCGCGAGCGCCGAGGCGCGGACGCCGGAGTGGGTGTAGGGGATGCCGAGCCAGTCCAGCACGCCCTGGATCACCCCATCCTCGCCAAACCGTCCGTGCAGCGCGTTGAACACGACATCCGGCTTGGGATCGAGCGCCGCGATCACCGCGCCGAGGTCCGGCCCGACCAGGATCGGCACCACGTCGAACCCGGCGCCGGTCAGCGCCGCGATCACTTGGCGGCCCGAGGACAGGCTGACCTCGCGTTCGGCGGAGATGCCGCCATACAGGACCGCGACGCGCCTCATGCCATGTCCCCCGCGCTTCCTGCGGTTCCCCAAGGCGGAGGGCCGGCCGGGATACCCATGCGCTTGATCTCCCATTCCAGCGTGACGCCGGATGTCGCGTGCACGCGCCGCCGTAGCTCCTCGCCTAGCCCCTCCAGCTCGGCCGCGGTGGCACCGCCGGTGTTCAGCAGGAAGTTGCAATGCTTGTCGCTGCAGACGGCAGCCCCGCGTGTCAGGCCGCGGCCGCCGGCGGCGTCGATCAGCTCCCAGGCGCGCATCCCCGGCGGGTTGCGGAAGGTGGAGCCGCCAGTGCGGGCGCGGACCGGCTGCGTCGCCTCGCGGCTCGTGCGGATGTCGGCCATGCGGGCGGCGATGGCGACGGGGTCGCCCGGCTGGGCGCGGAACCGGGCGCGGGTCACGACGGCGCCGGGCGGCAAGCTGGCGTGCCGGTAGGCCAAGGCAAGTCCGGCCGCCGTGAGGCGAACCTGCTCGCCGGAGCGGGTGACGACCTCCGCCCAATCCAGGCAGCCCGCGACGTCCCCGCCATAGGCGCCGGCATTCATGGCGACGGCGCCGCCGATGGTGCCGGGGATGCCCGACAGGAACTCGAGCCCGGCCAGCCCGGCCGCGGCGGCGTGTTCGGCCACAGCAACGTCCAGGCACGCGGCGCCGGCGACTACGCCGTCCCGTTCGATCCGCACCTCGCCGAAGCCGCGGCCCAGGCGCAGCACCACGCCATGCATGCCGCCATCCCGAACGATCACGTTGCTCGCGGCCCCCAGGACTTGGACGGGCATATCCGGCGATAGCGCTGCCAGAAAGCCTGCGAGGTCCGCTGGGCTCGAAGGCCGCACCAGCGCCTCGGCGATGCCGCCCACGCGGAACCAGGTGAAGGGTGCGAGCGGCGCATTGGACTGGACCCGGCCGCGAACCGGCGGCAGCCGGTCGATCAGGTGCGGGGGGCACATGGCGGGGATCATCCGGCGCGCCGCGTGCTGGCGGCCTGCAGCGCCGCGAGCTCCGCAGGCAGGGTCGCTGCCCACTGGGTGATGGTCCCGGCGCCGAGGCAGATCACGAAGTCGCCGGGCTTGGCGATGGCGTGCACCATCTCGCCCAGGTGCTCCGGCCCCGGCAACGGCACCACGCTGCGGTGGCCGCGGGCCCGCAGGCCGTCCACCAGCGAATCCCGGGAGATGCCGGGGATCGGCGCCTCTCCGGCCGCATAAACGTCGGCGATGATCACCGTCCCGGCGTCGTTCATGCAGCTGCAGAACTCGGGAAACAGCGACTGGAGCCGCGAATAGCGGTGCGGCTGCACGATGGCGAGCACGTCGCGGGCCCCGGCCTGGCGCGCTGCCTTCAGCACGGCGGCGATCTCGACGGGATGGTGGCCGTAATCGTCGATGACGGTGATGCCGCCCGACTCGCCGGTCTTGGTGAAGCGTCGCTTCACGCCGCGGAACCCGGCAAAGGCGCTGCGGATCGTCGTCTCGTCCACGTCCATCTCGACGGCGATGGCGACGGCGGCCAGGGCGTTCTGCACGTTGTGGTGGCCCAGCATCGGCAACCGGAACGGGCCCATCCGGCGGGCGCCGCCGCGGCCACGGCCGGTCACGATGACCTCGAAGGTGGCGCCCAGCTTGTCCATCACCAGCCGCTCGGCCCGCACGTCCGCCTGCTGGGAGAACCCGTAGGTGATCACCCGGCGGTCCGACAGGCGCGGAATCATCTGCTGCACGCCGGGATGGTCGATGCACAGTACGGCAAACCCATAGAACGGCACGTTGGCGACGAACTGGTCGTATCCCGCCACCATCGCCTCGGCTGTGCCCCAGTGGTCGAGGTGCTCGGGGTCCATGTTCGTGACCACCGCGATGACGGCCGGCAGCCGCAGGAAGCTGCCGTCGCTCTCGTCGGCCTCGACCACCATCCACTCGCCGTCGCCCAGGCGCGTGTTCGAGTTGTAGGCGTTGATGATCCCGCCGTTGATCACGGTCGGGTCCATGTGGGCCGCCTCCAGCAGGCAGGCGACCAGGCTGGTTGTCGTGGTCTTGCCGTGGGTGCCGCCGACGGCGATCGCCCATTTCAGCCGCATCAGCTCGGCCAGCATCTCCGCCCGGCGCACCACGGGAACCAGCCGGGCACGGGCGGCGGCGACCTCGGGGTTGTCGCGCTTGACCGCCGTGCTGGCCACGACGACCTGCGCGTTGGCAACGTTCGCCGCGTCGTGCCCGATGGCAACGGGGATGCCGGCGTCCCTCAACCGGCGCACGTTGGCGTTGTCGGATATGTCGCTACCCTGCACGGCGTAGCCCAGCGTGTGCAGGACCTCGGCGATCCCCGACATGCCGATTCCGCCGATCCCGACGAAATGGATCGTGCCGATGCCGAGTGGCAGCGCCCTCATACGCGGGTTCCTTTTTGGTTCGTCCGGGCCATCTGTTCGACCAGGTCGGCAAGGCGGGCGGCGGCGTCGGGAATGCCAGCGCGGGCGACCAGCTGCGCCTTCGCGCCCAGCATGTCGGGGAAGGGCAGGCGGGCGGCGAGCGCGTCGGCCAGCACCTGGGGCGCCGCCTCGAACGCGGCCTGTTCCAGCATGTCGGCGCCGGACCCCATGGCGTTGTTGACCTGATGCTGGTCAATCGAGCCCGGCAGCGGCACCAGCAGCGCCGGGCGGCCCACGATGCACAGCTCGGCCACGGTGCTGGCGCCGGCGCGCGCCACGACGAAGTGCGCAGCCGCCAGCCGCGCGGCCAAGTCGGGGAAGAACACGGCCAGGTCGGCGTCGATGCCGTGGGCGGCATAGGCGGCGCGCACGCGCTCCAGGTCCTCGGGCCGGCATTGCTGCACGATGCGGAGCCGGGCCCGCAGAGCTTCCGGCAGCAACGCGACCGCTTGGGGCACCGTGTCGCTGAACACCCGCGCGCCCTGGCTGCCGCCGGTGACCAGCAGGTTGATCGGCCCGCCGGTGGTGGGCGGCGCGTATTCTAGCCCGGCCATGGCGCGAATCGCCGTGCGCACCGGATTGCCGGTCAGCACCGTCTCGACTCGGCCCGGCAGGCGCGTGGTCGCGCCCATGCCGAGCGCCAGCCGGTCCGCGAACCTGCTCAATGCCCGGTTGGCCCGGCCCAGCACGGCGTTCTGTTCGTGCAGCACGACCGCCGGCCGCCGGCGGACCAGGCGGGACGCCAGCACGGGGGCGACGCAGGGATAGCCGCCAAAGCCCACGATCACCGAAGCATTGAGCGTCGAAAGGATGCCGCGCGCCTGCGCCGTCCCGGCCGCGAGCGCGACGCTGGCCTGGCCACCGCGCAGCATGCCACGCCCGGCGATCCCGGCGCCACGCAGCACGAACGTCTCATGCCCGGCGAACACATCGGATTTCAGGCCGCCACTCCGCGCGTCGGTCATCAGCGCCACGCGATGGCCACGGGCGATCAGCTCCGACGCCAGCGCCTCGGCCGGGAAGAAGTGCCCACCGGTGCCGCCGGCGGCGATCACGATCGGCCGGACGGGTTGGCCCCTCATGCTGCGCTGTCCCAGACGGGCTCGTCGCGGGTGCGGCGCCGGGTGAGGGCCAGCAGCATGCCGATGCCGAGGGCGACGGCCAGCACGGACGACCCGCCATAGGACACGAAGGGCAGGGTCATGCCCTTGGTCGGGATCAGGTGCAGTGAGCTGCCCATGTTCACGAACGCCTGCAGGCCGAAGCTGGTCACCAATCCGCACGACGCCAGCACGATGAACAGGTCCTGCTCGGCCAGCAGCCGCAGCAGGCCGCGCAGCACGATGAAGCCGAACAGCCCGAGCACGACCAGGCAGATGACCATGCCGAACTCCTCGCCCACCACGGCGAACACGAAATCCGCGTGGGCGTCGGGCAGCACGTCCTTCACCCGGCCCTCGCCGGGGCCGCGGCCCAGCAGGCCGCCATAGCCGAACGCCTCGAGCGCGGTGTTGACCTGGTAGCTGTCGCCGGAGGCCGGGTCCATGAAGCGGGTGATGCGGCTGCGGACGTGGGGGAAGAACACGTAGGCGCTGACGGCCGCCGCCGCGAGCCCGCCCGCGCCGACGCCGACCAGCATCAGGTTCAGCCCGCCGATGAACAGCTGCGTGAAGAACACGGCGGCCACCACGGCCAGCATTCCCATGTCCGGCTGCGACTTCAGCAGCATGGCGATGACGGCGAACACTGCGCCGGCCAGCAGCATGCCGGGGAAGCGCCGCACGCGCTGGCCCTCGCTGAGCAGCCAGGCGGCGACGACGGCGAAGCAGGGTTTCAGGAATTCGCTGGGCTGGACGGTCATGCCGGGAACCGAGATCCAGCGGCGGGCGCCCTTGATCTCAACGCCCGCGACGAGCGTGGCGGCGGTCAGCGCCAGTGCCGCCAAGCAGCCGAGCAGCGCCAGGCGGCGCACCCCCCTGGGGGACAGCAGGGACACGGCCACCACGATCAGCCCAGCGAGCGCCAGGAACACGACCTGTTTCAGGATGAACACGTCGCGCGCCTGATGGATGCGCTCCGCCACCGCGGGCGAGGCCGCCAGCATCATGACGTAGCCAAAGCCGATCAGCGTGCCGACCGCGAGCAGCGTCCAGCGGTCGACCGTCCACCACCAGCGGCCGAGCACGGAGTTATCGGAGCGGGACAGGGACATCAGGCGCTCCTCATCAAGGCGCCGAGCGGGGCAGCGGCAAGCGCCAAGTCGCCGAAGCGGTCGCCGCGGGCCTCGAAGCTGGCGAACTGGTCGAAGCTGGCGCAGGCCGGAGACAGCAGGACCACGGGGGACCGGGTGCGCGCGGCGGCGGCGCGGGCGGCCGGGACGGCGGCGTCCAGGGTGCCGGCCATCGTATAGGGCACCCCGGCGTCGGCCAGGGTCGCTGCGAGCAACGGCGCATCACGGCCAATCAGCACGGCATGCGCCACGCGGGGCAGCAGAGGACGCAGCGACTCGATGCCGCCGGCCTTCGCCATGCCGCCTGCGATCCAGACCACGCGGTCATAGCAGGCCAGCGCACGGGCGGCAGCGTCGGCGTTCGTGGCCTTGCTGTCGTTCACCCAGGCCACGCCGTCCACCACGGCCACGCGCTGCTGCCGGTGCGGCAGGCCGCGGAACTCGGCGATCCCCTTCGCGACCGCCTCGCGTGACACACCCAGGGCAAGAGCGAGCGCAGCGGCGGCGGCGGCGTTCTGCGCGTTGTGCGCGCCGGGCAGGGCGCCGGCATTCACCAAGGGCAGGATCGGCCCGTTGCCGTCGTGCAGCGTGCCGTCATCGCACCATACGTCGGCCGCGTGCTGGCCGGAAATCGTGATGACACGCGGGCCGCGCAGGCTTTTTGCTACGGCGGCGCTGTCATCGTCATCGATGCCGATCACTGCGACGTCGCTTGCGTCCTGCCGGTCGAACACGGCGCACTTGGCAGCAACGTAGCCGGCCATGCCGCCATGCCGGTCCAGGTGGTCCGGGCTGAGATTGAGCAGGGCGGCCGCGTCGAAGCGCAGCGTGGTCAGGCGCTCCAGCATGTAGGACGACATCTCCAGGACATAGACGCCGACGTCTGCGAGGGCGGGAAGGGCCAGGGCCGGAACGCTGAGGTTGCCGCCTGCAGCCGATTCGACACCAGCGGTAGATAAAATATTTGCGAGAAGGGCAGTGGTGGTGCTTTTGCCGTTCGTGCCGGTGATTCCCACGAAGCGTGCGCGGGACCCGGCCGCGCGCACGGCTTGGAACAGCAACTCGGCATCCGACAGGATCGGAATGGCCGCGCGCTGGGCCGCCAGCGCCGCGGCATGTGGGGCTGGGAGGCGGTGCGGAATGCCTGGGCTGAGCACCAAAGCCTCAAAACCGTCCAGCCCATCCGCCGGATCGTGCAGCTCAAGGCCAGCGGCGGCACGCGCCTCCGGCTTGTCATCCCATGCGGCGACCTTTGCCCCCATGGCGAGCAGCGCGCGCGCCACCGGCAGCCCGTTGCGGCCGAGGCCAACCACTGCAAAGCGGTGGCCGGCGAACAGATCGGTTGGGAACGCGCTCATCGGATCTTCAAGGTGGCCAGGCCCACCAACGCCAGGATCATCGAGACGATCCAGAAACGGATCACGATCGTCGGCTCGGACCAGCCCTTCTTCTCGTAGTGGTGGTGTAGCGGCGCCATCAGGAACACGCGCCGGCCGGTGCGCTTGAACCAGAAAACCTGGATGATCACGCTGACCGTCTCGACGACGAACAGCCCGCCGACGATGCCCAGCACGATCTCGTGCTTGGTCGCCACCGCAACCGCGCCCAGCGCGCCGCCCAAGGCGAGGCTGCCGGTGTCCCCCATGAACACCGCGGCTGGCGGGGCGTTGAACCACAGGAAGCCGAGCCCCGAACCCACCAGCGCCGCGAGGAACACGCCCAGCTCGCCGACGCCCGGCACCGGATGAAGCTGCAAGTAGTCCGCGAACACCCGGTTGCCAACAAGGTAGGAGATCAGCGCGAACACTGCCGCGGCGATGATCGTCGGCACGATCGCGAGCCCGTCCAGCCCGTCCGTCAGGTTCACCGCGTTCGAGCTGCCGACCATGACGAACATGCCGACCAGCGGGAACAGGATGCCGAGCGGGATCAGCACCTCCTTGAACACCGGCACCGTGAGGGCCGTGCCGAGCGGCTCCCGGGTGAGCGACGCGATCCAGATCGCGCAGCAGAGCCCGAGCAGCACCTGCGCGATCAGCTTGCCCCGCGGCGACACGCCCTTGGTGTTGCGGCGGGACAGCTTCAGGAAGTCGTCCAAGAAGCCGATGCTGCCGTAGCCGAGCGTCAGCAGCAGCACCGCCCAGACATAGCCGTTGCGAAAATCGGCCCACAGCAAGGTCGATGCCGTGAGCGACGCCAGGATCAGCACGCCGCCCATGGTGGGCGTGCCCTTCTTCTCGATCAGGTGCCGGGCCGGGCCGTCCGCCCGGATCGGCTGGCCGCCGTTCTGCACGGAGGTCAACCAGCGGATGACCATGGGGCCCAGCAGGAAGCTGATGAACAGCGCCGTGAGGCACGCCGCCCCGGAGCGGAAGGTGATGTAGCGGAACAGGTTCGCCAGGATGAACTGGTCGGCGGATAGGCGGGAAAGATAGACGAGCATCAACCGTGGTCCCCAGAACGTTCTCTGGGCGGATGGCCCTCAAGTGCGGTCACAACCAGCCGCATGCGGCTGCCGAGGCTTCCCTTCACCAGCACGGCATCACCGGGCCGGACCGCCGCGGCGACCAGCGGGGCAAGGCTCATGCTGTCCCGCACATGCGCGCCGCGCTGCCGGTCCGGCACGCTGTCGTATAAGTGCCGCATCAGCGGGCCGCACGCGTAAAGTAAGTCGGCGCTGGCCGTCAGATCGGCGGCCAGGCCGGCGTGTTCCGCCGGACCGAACTCGCCCAATTCCAGCATGTCCCCCAGCACGGCGACGCGCCGGCCCGGCAGCGCCGCCAGCACGTCTAGCGCTGCCCGGATGGAGGCCGACGAGGCGTTGTAGCTCTCGTCGAGCAACAGGATGTCGCCGTCGCGGATCGGCCGCTGCAGGCCACGGCCAGCGACGGGCCTGAAGGTGGAGAGCGCCTTGGCTGCACGAACAGCATCGAGCCCCAGCGCCGCGCAGGCGGCAAGGGCGGCGACAGCATTGGCCGCCATGTGCGCGCCCGGCGCCGACAGCGAGAACTCGACGCTTTGGCCGAGGATGCTGGCCTGTACCGGGGCGACGTGCAGCAGGCGCGCATTGGCGCCCTCCGACCGGCCGAACGTGATCACGCGGCCGGGCGCCGACTCCGCCATGCGCGCGAGGAACGGGCTGTCGCCGGGCAGGACGGCGAGGCCGTCGGGTTCCAGGCCCTCCAGGATCGCCGCCTTCTCGTCCGCGATCGCCTCGAGGCTGCCCAGGTAGCCGATATGCGCGTTGGAGACCGCGGTCACGATCGCGACGTGCGGGGCAGCCAGCCGGGCCAGCGGCGCGATCTCGCCGGCGTGGTTCATGCCGATCTCGGCCACGCAGAAGGCCGCGCCGGGCGGCAGGCGCGCGAGGGTCAGCGGCACGCCCCAGTGATTGTTGTAGGACGCCTCGGCCGCATGGGTCGGGCCGAAGGCGGACAGGGCCGCTCGCAGCATCTCCTTCGTCGTGGTCTTGCCGACGCTGCCGGTGATCGCGAGCACCTTTCCGGTGAAGCGGGCCCGGCCGGCCCGGCCCAAGGCGTGCAACCCGGCCAAAGTGTCGTCCACGACCAGCAGGGGCGCGTCATCTGGCAGTCCGTCCGTGCGGTGCACCAGGGCGCCGGCTGCCCCGCGGGCCAGCGCGTCCGCCACGAACGCATGGCCATCCGTGTCGCCCTGCAGCGCCACGAACAGGTCGCCCGGCTGCAAGGTGCGGGTGTCGATCGACACTCCCATGGCGGCGAAGGGCGCCCGGAACACGCCGCCCGTGGCAGCCTGCAAGGCGGCAGCGGTCCAGAGCTCCGTCATGCCAGGCCACGCACGGTCGCGGCGTCGTCGAACGGCAGGATGGTCCCACCCACGGTCTGGCCCTGCTCATGGCCCTTGCCGGCGACGACCAGCACGTCGCCGGGTGCCAGGTCGTTCATCGCTGCGGCGATGGCGGCGGCGCGGTCGCCGATCTCGGCCGCGCCGGGGAGGGCGGCCAGGATGGCCCGGCGGATCGCGGCCGGGTCCTCGCTGCGCGGGTTATCGTCGGTGACGATGGCGCGGTCGGCCAGGCCCGCGGCGGCACCCATCAGCGGGCGCTTGCCGGCGTCCCGGTCGCCGCCGGCGCCGAACACCACATGCAGCCGTCCCGCCGTGTGCGGGCGCAGCGCGGTCAGCAGGCGGTCCAGCGCATCTGGCGTATGGGCGTAGTCGACATACACCGCGGCGCCGTTGGGCAGGGTCGCCGCCAGCTCCATCCGGCCGCGGACGCCGCGCAGTTGCGGGAGCCGGTCCAGCGCGTCTGCGGTGCCAGTCGCGATCGCCAGCCCGGCCGCCAGCAGCGCGTTGTCGGCCTGGAACCGCCCCGGCAGCGGCAGGACCACGTCATGCCGGATGCCGCCCATCTCGACCTCGAGCACTTGGCCGCCGGGTTGCGGGATGGCGCGCAGCAGGCGCAGCAGGTCGCCGCCCTCGCCGACCCGGTGCAGGACCAGCCCGCGCCGGACCGCGATGCCGTGCAGCGCGTCCATGGTGGCCGGCTCCAGCGCGGTACTGGCGACGGCCGGGGCGCCAGACGGCAGCAGCGTGTCGAACAGCCGCAGCTTGGCGTCGCGATAGGCCTCCGTCGTGCCGTGATAGTCCAGGTGGTCCCGCGTCAAGTTGCTGAACCCGGCCGCCGCCAGCCGCACGCCGTCCAGGCGGAACTGGTCCAGCCCGTGCGATGACGCCTCCAACGCCACCGCCTGCACGCCGTCCCGCGCGAGGGCCGCCAGCGTCGCCGCAAGCGCGACCGGATCGGGCGTGGTCAGGCCGGGGCTGCCCTGGTTCTCGCGGGTGATCAACCCAAGGGTGCCGAGGCTCGCGGCCTCGACCCCAGCGTCCGCCAAGAGCTGGCGCAGGAACTCGGCGGTGCTCGTCTTGCCGTTGGTGCCGGTGATCGCGACGACCCGGTCGGGTTGCGGACCCGCCTGCAGCGCGGCAAGCCGGGCGAGGACGCGGCGCGGTTCGGCGTCGAGGATCAGTGGGCGGGGAGGAACGCCCGCCGGCCAGGTCGTGCCGGCCGGTGCCAGGATAACGGCGGCGCCACGCGCCACCGCCTCCGCGATGAAGGCGCGGCCATCGGCGCGGGCACCGGGCAGGGCGGCATAGAGCATGCCGGGCCGGACCGCGCGGCTATCGGCCGTCATGCCTGTCACGTTCGGCGGCAAGCCCAACGGCAACGCGACACCAAGGCGGGCCAGCATCTCAGCGAGCCGCAACGGAGGTGGCCGGCGGACCGGCTTCCCGCCGTATCATGGCGGGCTCGCGCGGCGCGGGCGCCCCGGCCGGCGTCGGCTGCGGATGCACAGGCACGTGCGCCATCGGCACGTCCGCGGACGGCCGCCCCGAGGGGTGGCCTGGCCGCAGCGGCATCGTGAGCGTCGCCTGCGTCGCCGCCGCCGTTACGGTTTCCGGCATCAGCCCCAGCATCGGCGCAATGCGCGCGATGACCCGGCCGGCCCCCGGCGCGCTCACGGCGCCGGCGGTCGAGTAGCCGCCCGTGCTCGCGTTGCCCTTCGGCTCGTCCAGCATGAAATAAACGGCGTAGCGCGGCGCATTCATCGGGAACACGCTCATGAACGCGCTGACGTTCGCGTGCCTCCTATAGGCGTGCCCCGCCGTCTTCTCCGCCGTGCCGGTCTTGCCGCCGACGAAATAGCCCGGCACGTCCGCCGGCTTGCCGTAGCCGTCCGTCACCACCAGCCGCATCAGCTTGCGCAGCGTGTCCGACGTCGATTGCTGCATGATCCGGTGCTCGTCGGGCGGCCCGTCCGTCGCAAGGATCGTCGGGTGCAGCATCATGCCGCCATTGGCGAGCACCGCCGTGCCGCGCACCACATGCAACGGGGAGACGGCGATGCCGTGGCCGAAGCCGACGGTCATGGTCGCGATCTCTTTCCAATTCGCCGCAGGCTGCACGATCGGCTGGCCCTGCTCCGGCAGTTCGATGCCGACGCGGGTGAACATGCCCATGGCCTGCAGCCAGGCCCGCTGCCGTTCCGCCCCCACCTGCTGCGCCATGTGCGCCGCGCCCAGGTTGCTGGAATAGACCAGGACCTCGGGCAGCATCAGCACCCGGTGCTTGCCCTGGAAGTCCTTGATGGTGAAGCGGCCGATATGGATGTCGTGCGAGGCGTCGAACGAGCTCCAGAGGTGCGCCGCGCCGGAGTCCAGCGCCATCCCTGCGGTTTGCAGCTTGAACGTGCTGCCCGGCTCGTACATGCCGGTGACCGCGCGGTTGAAGCGCTGCTCGTTCGTCGCCTCGCCGGGCTTGTTGGCGTCGAAGTCCGGCAGGCTGACCATGGCGATGACCTCGCCGGTGTGCACGTCCATCACGATGCCGCAGGCGCCGATGGCCTGGAACTCCGCCATGGCTTTCGACAGCTCGTCCCGCACCGCAGCCTGCACCCGGACGTCGAGCGAGAGCTTGAGCGGCTCCGGGTTCTCCCGCAGGCGCTCGTCGAAGGCGCGCTCCACCCCCGCGACGCCGCGCGCATCCACGTCGACGCCGCCCATCACATGCGCCGCGACCCGGCCCTGCGGATAGCGGCGGCGCTCCGTCGGCTGAAAGTAGACGCCGGGAATGCCGAGGTTGTTGATCGCGAGGTGTTCGTTCGGCGTGATGTTGCGGGCGAGGTAGACGAACTGCTTTTCGCTCGCCAGCCGCGCCCGCACGACGTCCAGGTCCAGGCGGGGCAGCACGGATTTCAGCTTTTGCGCGGCCTCCGCGGTGTCCATCATCTCGCGCGGGTTGGCATACAGGCCGGCGGTAGGCAGCGAGATCGCCAGGATCTCCCCGTTGCGGTCCACGACCATCGCCCGCGTGTGCGGCCCGGCGTCCCGTGGCGGCGCAGGGGGCAGGGCGGCGTCGTTTGGCTCAGCCGGGGCAGCGTTGGTGGGGTCTGGAAGCTGCGCGAGGCGATCGAGGCGCTTCGGCTGCATGGGAAATAAGACCGTGGCGCCCGCCAGCTTGAGCGCAACGGCGCCGAACAGCACGGAAAAGCCCAGCGAGGCGATCACCAGGCGCCCACGCGTCTTCTCCAGTGCCGCACGGCGGGCCAGGTCGGGCGCGGTGACGCGGACGGTTTGCATGCGCGATTCCCGCAACGGCCCCTGTGGCCCGCCGGGGGGCGGGGCGTCGGGGTGGGGCGCAGGAGGAGACGCTTCGGTCATGCGGGCGTGGTCATCGCGGGTCAGCGTGTGCTTGAGATGGACACGGCCATCGCCGATCCAAAGGGAACCGGCGGCGGCAGGAGCGGCCGGACGCCACCCAGGGCCGATGCAGATACCTGGCTGTAAGACGTCTGGCTGTATGCTGGCTGCGGCGCCGCCGGGACGGCGCTGGCAACCTGGCTTCCACCCTGAAGGTGGGCCATCCGCGATACCGACTCGCCAATCGACTGATTTCCGGACGCTGGGGCGGTGGGCCGCAGGGGCGCAATGCTTGGGCCGGCGCTCACGGTAGCCTGGCGGGCAGCAACCGTGTGGGCCAGGACCGGCCGGGACGTCGGTACTCCTGCTGTAACGATCGGGCTGGCGCTCACGTTGAGCACAGGGCCCAGGACCGGGTGGGCCAGGATCGGCCTAGGCGCCGGCAACGGGGACGGCAATGGCGGCAAGGCAGACGCGACCTGCACCGGCGGCCGCGGCGGCGCGGGCGGATGTACGGCGACCTGAACCTGTGTGGTCGGCGGGGCTGGCGCCGGTTTAGCGGCCATAACGCTGGGGTGGACCGGCGCGAGCGGGACGGTTGCTGGTGCCGGCGGGGCCGGGGGCAACGGGCTCGCCACCATCGGCGTCGGAATCTCCTCCTCGGCAGGCGGATACACCGTGCCGGGCGCCACCGGCGGCGGGAGCCGGGCACCGAGGTCCGCGGGCGTCACGAACTGTGAGGGCGTCAGGGTCTTCAGGCCCAAATGGGTTTGGGACAACGCAGCCAGGCGCTCCGGCTCGTTCAGCAACGCCCATTCGCCGCGCAGCACGCCGATACGGTCCCGGGCCACGTCGGTGGCCTTCAACGTGCGCGCGATCTCACGGTCCAGCATCTGCGCCTGGTGCTTGGATTGATACAGATACAGGCCGGAACCGGCGGCCAGCAGCATGCAGATACAGGTCAGGGGACGGATCATGCTGGGGCAGTCTCCCTATCTTGGGTTGCGGCAAGGCGGGCGAGGGCGCGTAGCCGGGCGCTGCGGGCACGGGGGTTGGCGCGGGCCTCGTGTGGACCGGGCCGCTCGGCGCCGTTGGTCAGCAACCGGAAGTCGGGGGCAGCGCGGTTGCGGAGCAACGGTGCTCCCAACGAGTCCATCAGGCTGCGCGGGTCGTGGCGGGACGGCGCCGGCGTGCGTCCGGCGGCACCCAGCATGAAGCGCTTCACCATCCGATCCTCCAGCGAGTGGAACGACACCACCACCAGGCGCCCGCCCGGTGCGAGCAGCGACGCCCCTTGCTGCAACGCGCGCTCGATCTCGCCCAGCTCGTCGTTCACCCGGATGCGCAGCGCCTGGAAGCTGCGAGTGGCCGGGTCGATGCCCGACCGGTCGGCCGGCACCACCTTGCGGATGATGCCGGCGAGCTGGAGCGTCGTCTCGATCGGCGCCTCCGCCCGGGCGGCGACGATGGCGTGGGCGATGCGGCGGGACAGCCGCTCTTCGCCAAACTGATAAAGAGTGTCGGCGAGCTCGGCTTCAGGCAGGCCGTTCACCAGGTCCGCCGCAGTGGGGCCAGATACCGCCATCCGCATGTCCAGCGGGCCGTCATTCCGGAAACTGAAGCCACGGGCGGGATTGTCGATCTGGAACGACGACACGCCGAGGTCCAGCACCACGCCGTCCAGCTTGCCGACACCCTGGTCCGCCAAAAGGCCGACCATGTCGCCGAAACGGCCCTGCAGCAGATGCAGCCGGCCGGGATAGCGGGCCGCAAGCGCCGCGCCGCGGGCGATCGCCGCGGGGTCGCGGTCGATGGCCCACAAAATGCAGGGCGCGGCCTCCAGGATCGCGGACGCATAGCCGCCGCCGCCAAACGTACCATCCAGCAGCACCCCGCCGGGCGCGGGAGCCAGGTGACGCAGCACCTCCGGCAGCATGACCGGGACGTGCATCATGCGTGACCCGCCGGCAGCGTCAGCGCACGGGTGCGGGCCGCATTCCGGGCCTCGGCCCGGCGCCGCTCGGCCGCCGCCGGTTCCCATATTTGGAAGGTGCGGCCAAGGCCCATGAAAACCACGGTTTCGGTCAGGCCAGCGTGTTGCACCAGGGACTCCGGCAGGACGATCCGCCCTTCCTTGTCTGCTTCCACTCGCGTGGCGTCCGCGTAAAGGGCGGTGATGAGGTCATCCTGGTCTTCGCTGAACATTTCGAGGCGGTCGAGCGGTGCCGCGAGCGTCTGGAACACGGCTTCCGGCCAGGCCTCAATGCAGGCATGCTTATGCGACGGGCGCAGAATTAGGCTAGCCGCGCCCTCGTCCGAGTCGCCACGCAGGTGCGCGCGGAACGCGGCTGGGACCGAGACGCGGCCCTTGGCATCCAGGCGGTTCTGATGCGTGCCCAGGAAGTGGCTCATTCGGCCCAGCCCCATCCTTTCTGCCCCAGAATTGCCCGTCCTGCGGCGGGCCCGCCCCATGCTGCGCGACACGGGCGCGCATGGGATAACATGGGCTACCATGGGCAAATATGGGCGTCAAAGGGATTTGAGGTATTATGTTCGGAACCGAGAGGGGGAAACTGTTTAATTTCAGATCGTTATTGGATGACCGAACATTTCCAAACATTTCTTATTGACCACCGATGCAACGACATAATATTCGTGTTGCGGCCTGTGGATAAAGTTGGGGATAAAACGAGGGTGCCAGACGGCCTGTAAGCCGGGTTCTGTCCGATCCTGCAACTTTGAGTTCAGGACCGGGACGACCATTCCTCTCGGACGTGCATCGCTGCACGCCTCACGCGACCAACCCGGGCGACGAGGCGGAAACGCCCCTGCGTCACGCGTCCGATTCTCACCGTCTGCGCCGCCGGCCACCCCTATTCGGTCTTGCTCCCGGTGGGGTTTACCCTGCCGCCCCTGTTGCCAGGGGCGCGGTGCGCTCTTACCGCACCGTTTCACCCGTGCCGGCTGGTCCTGCGACGAGCCGGCGGTTTGTTTTCTGTGGCACTTTCCCTGAGGTCGCCCCCGCCGGCCGTTAACCGGCACCGTGTTCCCGTGGAGCCCGGACTTTCCTCCACCCTGGCCAGAGCGCCAGCAAAGCTGACTCCGTGACCAGGGCAGCGGCCGTCCGGCCGTCTGGCACGGAAGGAATGCGCGCCGATGCGACCGAGGTCAAGCCATGGCGGCTCGACCGAGGTCAAGCCATGGCGGCTCGAACGGCGTGCAATCGGGCGCGAGTCGCCGCATCGGCCCGACCGCTGACAGCCTTGGGCAGCCAGTGCCGCTGGAACGCCTGCAACGTCACTGCGAGGTCCCCGTCCGCATAGCCGATGGTGCGAAGTGCTCCCGGCACATCGTGTAAAAAATCGGCATCCGCCGGCGTGTCTGGCCAAAGCCCAACGCCGTTCGCGGCCAGGCCCAGCCAGTCGAACAACTCCCCCGGGTCCTGCTTGCGGCCGGGCGCCACGTCGCTGTGCCCCACGACGTTGCGGGCCGGAATGGGATGACGATCCAGGATACCCAGGCACAGCTCGCACACCGCCGCCATCTGTAAGGCGGGAAAGGGACGATAGCCCCATTCATGGCCGGGATTGACGATCTCGATCCCCACGGAACGGTCGTTCAGCACCGTGTGGCCGCGCCAGTGGGACACGCCGGCGTGCCATGCGCGGTGCTGCTCGGCGACCAAGCGCCAGACGGCACCATCCTCGTCCACCACATAATGCGAGGACACGCGGGCAGCCGAGTCGCGCAGCCGGTCAAGCGCCGCCTGCGCCGATTGCATCCCGGTGTAGTGCAGGATCAGCATGTCGACCGGGACGCCCTGTGGCCGCGTGTCCCAATTGGGGCTGGGTAGGTCCCTGATCGGCCATTCAACCGTGGCAAGATCGGTCATAGGCGCCGCTCACGCTTGATCCGGTCCCAGGCCGCGTTGATCCGCGCCACCTTCTCACCGGCGCGGGCAATGAACTCGGGGGGCACGCCGCGGGAGGCCAGGCTGTCCGGATGGTTCTCCCGCATCAACCGCAGCCAGGCCTGCCGTAGCGCCTCGTCCGTCGCATCGGCCGGCATGCCCAGTACGGCATAGGGATCATCCCGTTCGGCAGTGGGCCTGCTGGCGGCGCCACGCGCCTGGTCCCACGCCAGGGTGTCCAGTCCGAACGCACGATGCACCCGGCGCAGCATGTCCTGCTCCGCGACCGTCAGCGGCTTGTCGGCGCGCGCTATGGCAAACAGCGCTGTCAGCACGTCGTCCAGCAGGCCGCGATTATCGGCGAAGCTCTGTCCGAGCTGCACGGCATAGGGCTCGAATGCCTCGTTGCTGTCCCGTGCCTGGTCGAACAGCCGGCCGATGTCGCGCACCGCCTCCGGCGGAATGCGGAACTGGCGCTTGAAGGCGTCGATCTCCGCCCGCACCACCGGGCCGTCGCACTTCGCGAGCTTGGCGCTGAGCACCACGACGCCAACCGCAAAAAGTTGGTCACGTCGGCCAAGTGCCGCGGCGATCCGTGCCGGGTGCAGGGGCGAGCCGCCCAACGAACCGTCTCCGAGACCGATCCGCGGCAGCGTGCCTTGGTCGGCTGCATGTCCCAGCGCCGCGCCGACTACCGCACCAAACGGCCCGCCCATCGCGAATCCGGCGACACCACCTAGCAACTTGCCCCAGGGAACCATGCGGCATTGTAACACGCCGCAGCTTTATGGACAGCAGGGCTTGCGCCCGGCCCCAGCCGTGCCGCTATTTGCGTCTATGCGGGATTACCCACGGGACACCATGCCCGGCACGCCGGACCGGGTTTAACATGCGCGCGAGGCGTGCGGCACTGATCGGCGTGGCAGTGCTGCTGGCCGCTTTGGTCGCGGGATTGTGGACCGTGCCGGGCCTGCTGGACTGGAATCGCTACCGGGACAGCATTGAGGCGCTCGCGACCTCCGGCATGGGCCGGCCGGTGCGGATTGGCGGCGCCATCTCGCTGCATCTGCTGCCGCAGCCCATCCTCACCGCCTCTGGGATCGCGGTGGACGACACCGGGGACGGCGTTGTGCTGACGGCACAGGAGTTGCGGCTGCGGGTGGCGCTCGGCCCGTTGCTGGCGGGAAAGGTGGATGCGCGCGACCTGACGCTGCGCGGCGCCGACCTGCGGCTGCCCTGGCCGCCCGCGCCGGGTGCGCTGGCGCAGCGTCCGCCCGCGTGGCTCACCGGCTTGCAGGCCCGGGTGGAGGAGAGCCGGATCGAGGTCGGTGGGCTTGCCGTGACGGGCATCGACGCGGTCCTCACGACGGACCCGGAAACCGGGACGCTGTCCGCTGCTGGAACCGGGCAGGTCGGCGCCCGACCTTGGCGGTTCACGGCCCGATTGACGCGGCCCGGCCGGGACAACGCGGCCGGGCTCGACGCCAGCCTGGATGGCCAGGGTCCGCTACGGGACACTGGCGGCACCTTCTCGGGCCAGCTCGCAGGCGATGGGGCGCTAACTGGCCGAGTCGCGGGCCGCGGGCCGGACCTATCGCAGCTCCTGCCCGGCCCGGCCGTCTCCTGGCGCGGGGAGGGTCGCCTGAGCGCCGCCGCCGGGCTGGCGGTCGCGGACGAGCTCGCGCTTGAGATCGGCGGCTCCCCCGCACACGGCGCCGTCGCGTTGCGGGTGCTGCCCCAGGCGCGGCTCGATCTGGCGCTCGCGGCCGGGCGGCTCGACCTCGACGCCTGGCTGCCGGTGCTGATGCGCGGAACCGAGACCACCATGCCGACCGGCATCGACCTCTCGGCCGAGGCTGCGACGCTCGCCGGCGGGACGCTCCGCCGGCTATGTGGCGCCTTCGACCTCGACTCCGACGGTGTGACGGTGCGGGACGCCATGGCCCTGCTGCCCGGCGATGCGCAACTCACGCTCTCCGGCCACCTGCCCACCCGGTCCGGGGCTGAGGGCGCGGCATCCCGCACAGGGCAAGTCGCCCAGCCTTTGCAGTTCGAGGGTGAGGGCCACTTGGCTGCACCTGACCTCCGCACCACGCTTCGTTGGCTGGAGCCACTGCTTCCGGCGGGGTTGGGCAGCCTTCCGCCGGACGTGCTGCGCACGGCAGACGTCACGGCGAAGGTCTCGGCAAGCGTCGGTCAGGCATCGCTGACCGACCTGCACGGAATGTTGGACGGCAACCGGCTGACCGGTAGCTTGGGATTGAAGCTGGCGCCGCGGCTGTCGATCGGCGCCGGGCTGTCGTTCGAACGGCTGACTCTCGACCCCTGGCTGCCCGACTTATCACCCCTTGCCACGCCGGCCGGCATGACGGAGGCGTTGGCCCGTGCCGCCGCCGTGGATGTGGACCTGCATCTGCAGGCGCAGAACGCGACATGGCGCGGCCTGCCCATGGGACGGATCGCACTTGATGCGCAAACCGAGGCAACGCGGCTAACGCTCCGTCGGCTGGAGGCCGGTCCGTTAGGCATGCGTCTCACCGCGTCCGGCAGCGTGGGGGAGGGCGGGCGCGTGACCGAGGGCCGGGTGGAATTGACCGCGCCGGACTTGGCACCCTTGCGCGCGGTGCTGCCGCCAGAGACGCCCGTGCTGCTCCCATTGCTCCGCGGCCCCGGCACCGCGCTGCTGCAGCTATCCGGGCCGCCGGAGGCCCTGGGGGTCCGGTTAAGCGCTGAGGCCTCGGACCTTCGGATCGACGCGCAGCCGACGCTCAACCTCGTGTCCCGGCGCTGGGTCGGTCCGGTCACGCTGCGCCACCCGGGCGCCCCGCGGCTGCTGGAGCAAGTGGGAGTCGGTGGCACCGTGGCCTGGCTTGGCGATGGATCGTTGTCCCTGCTGGCCCAGGTCACGGCCGCTGACCGGCGCGTGGTGCTGGACAGCTTCAACCTCGTAGCCGGCACGCTGCGTGCCAGCGGAAAGCTGGCCTTTGAGGCGCCAAGTGAGCGGGGAGGCGTACGCCTGGCTGTATCCGGACAGGTCACGGCCGAGACGCTGCCGCTGCCGCTGCCCTATCTGCGCTCCCCCGATCCGGTCCCGGTCGCCGGGCTGCTGGGATGGCAGGCGACCGTGCGGCTGGACGCGGCGCAGGTGCTGCTGGGTCAAACGCCGATGCTGCAGGACCTTTCGGCCGACATGGCGCTGCGGGACGGCACGCTGACCATTCCCCGCGCGACGGGGCGGTTAGAGGGCGGCACGGCGTCCGGCGCTGCAACCTTGGTGGCCAACGGTGAGCCGCCCCGCCTCGCGATCCAGGCCGGGGTGACCGGCGCCGCGCTAACTGGTCCGGCGCTGGACACGGCGATGGACCTGACCAAAGGCACGGTCGATGCCAAGCTGGATCTCACGGCTGCCGGCTACAGCCCGGCGGCGCTGCTGGCCACCTTGTCCGGCTCCGCAGTATTCTCCATCCGGGACGGCACGCTTTCCGGCCTCGATATCCCAGCGGCGGAGGCGGCCCTGGCCAACCCGGACCATAGCCGCATCCCCGCCCAGGCGTCCCAGGCGCTGACGTCCGGAGAGTCGCCCTTCAGCCGCCTCGACCTGCCATTGCAGGCCCGGCGCGGCATCCTGTCCGGGGAGGGCATCCTGGCCAGCCCGGCCGGGGACGCGCGCCTTTCTGGCAGCATCGACCTCATCGGCGCGGCGGCGGACCTGCGCGTCGCCGTCCGGCCTGGCGCAGCGGGAGCGCCGCCCGGACCGGAGCTTGGGCTCCGGGTGACCGGGCCGGCGGCTGCGCTTGTCCGTACGCCGGAACTTGCGAACCTGTCCCTTTGGCTTGCGGAACGCCCGTGATGCCGGCCGTCAGTGCCCGGCACGCTTGCGGCTCCCCAGCACTTTATACATCGCGGTCATCATGTGACCAGCAGCTCCCGTATAGCCGGCGCGGTCGGCCTCCTGCGCCAGGGTAATCAGCCGGTCTGCGAGCAGCAGCGGGCTGACCAGGGTGGGTTTGCCAGACACGGCGGGGGCGATAGCGTCCATGGATTTTTTCCTGCATCACGACGATTATTCGTCGCGATGCGATGATCGGCCCGAATCCATTTCAAAACGGTTAATCCCGTTCCCGCAATGCGATAATTCGCAGCGCCGACGCGAGTGGCCGGCCCGGCTCCCGCTCCGCGTCGACCGAGGCCACCAGCGCGGACAGGACAACGCCTCGCCGTCCCGCGATCTCGGACAGCGCCATCCAGAACTCCGGCTCCAATGCCACGCTCGTCCGGTGGCCAGACAGGCTGAAGCTATGCTTGACGAGGCTCAATCGCCGAGCGTCGCGCCGGGCTGCGTCATGTCGGCCGGCACGACCCAGCGGTCGAAGTCCGCTGCGCTCACGAAGCCAAGCCGCTCGGCGGCGTCCCGCAAGGTCATGTTCTCGGCCAAGGCCAGCTTGCCGATCCGGACGGCCTTGTCATAGCCGATGCGCGGGTTCAGCGCGGTGACCAGCATCAGCGACTTCGCCAGGTTCTCGGCGATGCGGTCGCGGTTCGGCTCCAGCTTGTCGACCATGTTATGCGCGAAGCTCTCGGCCGCGTCCGCCAGCAGCGCCGTGGAGCCCAGCACGTTGTGGATGATCAGCGGCTTGAACACGTTGAGTTCCAGGAAGCTCTGCGCCGCGCCGATGGTGACGGCGACGTGGTTGCCCATGACCTGGGCGCAGACCATCGTCAGCGCCTCGCTCTGGGTCGGGTTGGTCTTGCCGGGCATGATCGAGGACGACAGCCCATCCGCGGGGACCACCAGCTCCGACAGGCCCGAGCGCGGGCCGGAGCCCAGCAGGCGCACGTCGTTGCCCAGCTTGTTGAGCGAGACCGCCAGCACGTTCAGCACGCCCGACAGCTCGACGAAGGCGTCATGCGCGCCCATGCCCTCGAACTTGTTGGGATTGGGGGTGAAGGCGAGGCCGGTCAGCGCCGCCATGCGTTCGCAGAACACCACGTCGAACCGTGCATGCCGGTTGAGCCCGGTGCCGACCGCGGTGCCGCCCTGCGGCAGGCTCAGCAGCCGTGGCATGGCGCCCGCCAGCCGGTCGAGGCCCAGCTCGACCTGACGCGCCCAGGCCGCGAACTCCTGCCCGAGCGTCACAGGCACCGCGTCCATCATGTGGGTGCGGCCCACCTTGACGATGCCCTCCCACTCCGCGGCGCGCCGGGCGAGGCTCTCGTGCAGGGTGTGCAGCGCCGGCATCAGGCGATGCTGGACCGCCTCGGCCGCCGCCACGTGCATCATCGTCGGGAACGAGTCGTTGCTGCTCTGCCCGCGGTTCACGTGGTCGTTCGGATGCACCGGAGAGCGGCTGCCCCGGGGCTGGCCCAACGCCTCGTTGGCACGGTTCGCGATGACCTCGTTCGCGTTCATATTCGTTTGAGTGCCCGATCCGGTCTGCCAGACCGGCAGCGGGAACTCGGCATCCATCCTCCCGGCCGCGATCTCGGCCGCGGCGGCGGCGACCGGACGGGCGATCTCGGCGGGCAGTTCTTCCAATGCCTCGTTGGCCTCGGCGCTCGCCTGCTTCTGCAGGCCCACGGCGCGGATCAGCACGGGCGGGAAGCGCTCATGGCCGATGCGGAACAGCCGCCGCGCGCGCTCGGTCTGCGGTCCCCAGTAGCGGTCGGTGTCGATCTCGATGGTGCCCAGGCTGTCGGTTTCGGTTCGGGTCATGGGTGGCCTCCGCCCTGCAAACGCGCGACGGCCCAATCGGCTGCCTCGGCTACCACCGGAGTTTTGTCGGCTTGCAGACGCTGGGCCGGGGGAAGCAACGCCGGGTCGCCGGAGTTGCCGATGGCGGTCAGCACGTTGCGCACGAAGCGGTCGCGTCCGATGCGCTTCACCGGGCCGCCGGCGAATCGTGCGCGGAACGCGGCGTCGTCCAGCGCCGCAAGCTCCGCCAGCGCCGGCGCCCGCAGGTCGTCGCGCGCCTGCAGCTTGGCATGCGCCGCATGGGCGAAGCGGTTCCATGGACAGACCGCAAGGCAGTCGTCGCACCCAAAGATCCGGTTGCCCATCAATGGCCGCAGCGCCAGGGGGATCGGCCCGGCGTGCTCGATGGTCAGATACGAGATGCACCGCGTCGCATCTAGGCGGTAGGGCGCGGGAAACGCATCCGTAGGGCAGGCCGCCATGCACCGGGCGCAACTGCCGCAGCGGTCGGCATGCGGCGGGTCCGGCGGCAGGTCGAGCGTCGTCAGGACCTCACCCAGGAACAGCCAGGACCCGTGCGCGCGGGACACCAAGTTGGTGTGCTTGCCCTGCCAGCCGAGCCCGGCCTGCTGCGCCAGCGGCTTCTCCATGACCGGCGCCGTATCCACGAACACCTTGACCTGCGGCCCGAACCGGCTGGCGATGAAGGCGCCCAGGTGCTTCAGCATTCCTTTGACGACGTCGTGATAGTCCCGGTTGCGGGCATACACCGACACGTTGCCGCGGTCCGTCTGGGCCAACGCCGCCAGCGGGTCGTCATCGGGCGCATAGGAGAGTCCGACCGCAACCACGCTCCGCGCCTCGGCCCATAACGCCTGCGGATGGGCGCGCTGCTCCGCACGGTCGGCGAGCCATCCCATGTCGCCGTGCTGTCCGGCGGCCAGGAACGCTCCGAGCCGCGCCCGTGCCTCGGGTCCGAGGGTCGCCGGAGCGAACCCTACAGCGTGGAAGCCAAGCGCCAGGGCCTTGTCGCGGATCCGCTCCTTCACAGCTGCGCCCGGCATTGTCATCGTGCCCTCCATGAAAGCCCTGGTGCTCCTGCTCGCCCTGCTGGTTCCCGCCTGCGCCGCCGGTCCCGGCGGCTCATGTGCGCTGCAGCAGGTGGCGGACCTGCCGCTTGAGGTGGCCTTCAACGTGCCCCTGGTCACCGCCGACATCAATGGCCGGCCCGCAAGCCTGGTCCTGGATACGGGGTCGGACACCACGGTGCTGAACCGCGCGGCGGCCGAGCGGCTGGGCGTGTCCTGGGACGGGCGCGCCCCGGTGACGCTCGGCGGCGCCGGCGGGAAAGCCCGTGCCTTCGCGACGACCGTGCCGATCCTGTCGCTTGGCGAGGCCACGATACCCAAAGTCCGGGTGCTGGTGGCGCAAACGCCGGCCCCGCCGATCGACGGCGTGCTGGGGACCAACGTGCTGATCGGTTTCGAGCTCGACCTCGACGTGCCGAACCGGCGCCTCGTGCTGTATCGGGCCCGGCCGTGCCCGGCGGCCCTGCCCCCCTGGACGGCGCCGTTCACCCGGTTGCCGGTGCAGCAGCAAGGCTCGGGGCACCTGTTCGTGCCGGGCGAGCTGGATGGGCAGCCGGTGCGCGGGATGCTCGACACCGGGGCGTCCAACACCACGGTCGGGTTGGCATCGGCACGGGACGCCGGCGTGACCGAAGCGGCGCTGCGGACGGACCCGGTCCGCCGCACGCAGTCCTTCAGCGAGGGTGGCCTAATTGTGCGCCAGCGGCGGTTCCGCACGCTCAGGATCGGCAACGACGTGCTGGAGCAGCCCATGCTGCAGGTGGCCAACCTGCCGCCCTATGCCGGGGACCTGATCATCGGCGGCGATTACCTGGCGACGCGGCGGGTCTGGCTCTCGCTGGTCATCGGCCAGGTCTTCGTCACCACGAACGATCAGCCCTAGCCGCGCCCACGATAAGGCGGCACGCCCTGATCGGGGACCCAGACGCCCTCAGGCGCCGGGCCGGTCTGCCAGAAGACGTCGATCGGGATGCCGCCGCGCGGATACCAGTAGGCGCCGATGCGCAGCCAGCGCGGCGACACCGTCTCCACGACCCGGCGCGCCACCTCCATCGTGCAGGCCTCATGGAAGGCGCCGTGATTGCGGAAGCTGGCGAGGAACAGCTTCAGCGACTTGCTCTCCAGGAGCGAGTCGCCCGGCACATAGTCCAGCACCACGTGCGCAAAATCCGGCTGGCCGGTAAGCGGGCAGAGCGTCGTGAACTCCGGGCAGGTGAACCGGACGACATAGGCCATGCCGGGCTGCGGGTTGCCCACACGCTCCAGCACCGCCGCGTCGGGCGAGGTGGGCGCCACGGTGGCGGCGCCAAGCTGAGTCAGGACGGTGTAGTCGGTCATCTCGGGTCCCCCGCAGCCCAGGCGGCACGCAGCGCGGCGATGTGGGCATCGAGCCGGCCCTCGGTGATCGCCACGCGCATGCCGCGCATCAGGGACTGGTAGTATGTCAGGTTATGCTGGGTCAGCAGCATCGGCCCGAGCATCTCGTTGGCCCGGAACAGATGATGCAGGTAGGCGCGGCTATGCCGGGTGCAAGCGGTGCAGGCGCATTGGTCGTCGAGCGGCCCCGCGTCCTCGGCATGCCGGGCGTTGCGGAGGTTGAGCACGCCGCGTGCGGTGAACCCACGCGCCGTGCGCCCGGCGCGAGTGGGCATCACGCAGTCGAACATGTCGATCCCGCGCGCCACCGCCGCCGCCAAGTCGTCCGGGGTGCCCACGCCCATGAGGTAGCGCGGCCGATCCATCGGCAGCAGCGGCACCGTGCTCTCCAGAACCGCCAGCATCATCGCCTGGCCCTCGCCGACGGCCAAGCCTCCGACCGCATAGCCCTCGAACCCGGTCGTGGTCAGCGCCTCGACGGAGGCCGCCCGCAGTTCCGGAAAGACGCTGCCCTGGACGATGCCGAACTGCCCATAGCCCGGCCGGGCCACGAAGGCGGCGCGGGAGCGTGCGGCCCAGCGCATCGACAGCGCCATGCTGGCCTCCGCCTGCGCCGGGGTGGCGGGGAAGGGGGTGCACTCGTCCAGCGCCATGGTGATCGTGGCATCGAGCTTGCGCTGGATCTCGGTGGCGCTCTCGGGGGTCAGGCGATGCGCGCTGCCGTCCAGGTGGGACCGGAAGGTGACGCCGCCCTCGTCCATCGTCCGCAGGCCCGCGAGCGACATGACCTGGAAGCCGCCGCTATCGGTCAGAATGGGGCCGGGCCAGTCCATGAACCGGTGCAGCCCGCCCAGCCGCTCGACCCGGTCGGCACCGGGGCGGAGCATCAGATGATAGGTGTTGCCCAGTACCAACCCGGCGCCGGTGGCGCGCACCTGGTCGGCCGTCATAGCCTTCACCGTGCCGGCGGTGCCGACGGGCATGAACACCGGCGTATCGACCGCGCCATGCGCCGTTTGCAGCACGCCAGCGCGCGCCGGGCCATCGGTCGCGATGACCTGATGCCCAAAACTCATGTGGCGCGCTCCAGCAGGCAGGCGTCGCCATAGGAGTAGAAGCGGTAGCCCGTCGCGATTGCGTGCGCATACGCCGCCTGCATCCGCGTCTGCCCGGCGAAGGCGCAGGTCAGCATGAACAGCGTCGAGCGCGGCAGGTGGAAGTTGGTCACCAGCGCATCCACCGCGCGAAACCGGAAGCCCGGCGTGATGAACAGCCGCGTGTCGCCGCGGAACGGCTGCACCCGGCCCGCCGCGTCCACAGCCGTCTCAAGCACCCGCAAGGTGGTGGTGCCGACGGCCACCACGCGCTGTGCAGCGTTGATCGCGTCCGCAGCCTCGGTTGTGACCTCGCCCCACTCCGCGTGCATGCGGTGTTCGGCAACGTCGTCCGTCCGGACCGGCAGAAAGGTGCCGGCGCCGACATGCAGGGTGACCAGCACGCGCTGTATCCCGGCGGCGTCGAGAGCCCCCAGCAAGGCGTCGGAGAAATGCAGCCCCGCCGTGGGCGCCGCGACCGCGCCCTCCCGGGCGGCAAAAACCGTTTGATAGTCCGTCGTGTCTTGCGGGGTGGGACCGCTGGGCCGGTCGATGTAGGGTGGCAAGGCCAGCGCTCCCGTCCGGCGCAGCGCATCGGCGAAGGCGGCATCCGCTTGGTTGAACCGCACGACGACCCCGCCATCGTCATCGCGGGACAGCAGCGTCGCCTCCAGGTCCGGCGCACCCTCGAACGTCAGCGTGTCGCCGGGACGCAGCCGCCGGGCGTTGCGGGCCAAAGCGTGCCAGGAGCCGTCCGCTCGCGGCTGGTCGAGCGTCAGCGCAATCCGCGCCGCGCCGCGCCGTGCAGCAAGCTGCGCCGGGATGACGCGAGTGTCGTTGGCGACCAGCACGTCACCCGGCCGCAGCAGTCCCGGCAGGTCGCGCATTGCCCGGTCCTGCAAATCGTCGCCGACGACCAGCAACCGTGAGGCGTCCCGCGGCCGCGCCGGCTGGTGTGCGATGCGGTCGGCTGGCAGGTCGAAATCGAAGTCGGATAGGTGCAATCAGGCCGGCGTGGGCGCCACGCGCCGCAGCAGGCGGATGAACGGGATGCTGGCCAGCACCGCCCAGGCCTTGCCGATCACCTGCCCCGCCAGGAAATCCAAGCTGCCGAATGCCAGCGTCAGGAACACGACGCTGTCCACCACCAGGCCGGCCAGCGCACTCGCCACCACCGCCAGCACCAGCCCGCGCCGCTGCAGCGGCGTATAGACCGCGAAGTCCGCCAGTTCGCTCAGCAGAAATGCCGCGCCGGACGCCAGCACGAGTGACGGCGGCGCGATCAGCGTGGACAGCAACGCGCCCACTGCAATGGCGCCGATGCCCCAGGCCGGCCCCAGGCAGCGCTGCACCACATCCCGCAGCACCAGGGCCGCCCCCACCGCCAGCACGCCGGACGGCGCCATGACGCCGGGCGCGACCGGCACTAGGCAGGGCCCGGCCGGGACGCACACCGTCCCCACATGCTGGATCAGCCAGTTGGCGAACGGCACGGAGGCGAGGAACAGCAGCAGCGCCGCAACGCCGATACGCGTCGTCATACGGTCAGCGGGCAAGATACGAAGAAATCTCAATCAGGTTGCCGTCGGGGTCCCGGCAATAGACCGACTGGATGGTGCCCAGCGCGCCCTCCTTGGCAACCGGTCCGGCCTCAATCTCGATGCCGCAGCCATGCAGGTGCTCCACCACATCCTCGGGCCCGACCGCGGTGACGAAGCACAGGTCGGCGGCCCCGGGCCGGGTGTTGACGCCGGTGAACCACACCCGCGAGTCGCTGTTATGCGGCCGCAGGTTGATCTTCTGGCCGCCGAACTTCAGTGCGGTGCGCCGGCCGTCGCCGAACTCCTCGCGCTCCATGCCCAGCACGCGCTGGTACCATGAAGCGGTCAGCTCCACGTCGGCGCAATTGATGACCAGGTGGTCCAGGCGGTCGACCGTGAAACGCATCTATTCGAGCCCGTCGTAGAAGTCGTTGCCCTTGTCGTCGATCACGATGAAGGCCGGGAAATCCTCCACCTCGATGCGCCACACCGCCTCCATGCCGAGCTCCTCGTATTCCAGCACCTCGACCTTGCGGATGCAGTCCTGCGCGAGCCGCGCCGCTGGGCCGCCGACGCTGCCCAGATAGAACCCGCCATAGGCCCGGCACGCGTCCCGTACCGCGCGGGAGCGGTTGCCCTTCGCCAGCATGACCAGGCTGCCGCCGGCGCGCTGGAACTTCGCGACGTAGCTGTCCATCCGCCCCGCCGTCGTGGGCCCGAAGCTGCCGGTGGCAAGGCCCACCGGCGTCTTGGCCGGCCCGGCGTAGTAGACCGGATGGTCCTTCAGGTAGTCCGGCAGGCCCTCGCCGCGATCCAGGCGCTCCTTCAGCTTGGCGTGCGCGATGTCTCGCGCGACCACGACGGTGCCGGTCAGCGCGAGCCGGGTCTTGACGGGATAGGCCGAAAGCTGACGGCGGATCGCCTCCATCGGCCGGTTCAGGTCCACCGCCACCACGTCGCCACCCAGGATGCTATCGGTCGACTCGGGCAGATAGTGGGAGGGGTCGGTCTCCAATTGCTCCAGGAACACGCCCTCCGGCGTGACCTTGGCTAGGATTTGCCGGTCGGCGCTGCAGGATACGCCGATGCCGACCGGCAGGCTGGCGCCGTGCCGCGGCAGGCGCACGACCCGGACGTCATGACAGAAATACTTGCCGCCGAACTGCGCCCCGATGCCCAAGCTGCGGGTCAGCTCCAAGACTTGCCGCTCCATCTCCAGGTCGCGGAATGCGTGCCCGGCCCGGCTCCCCGCCGTCGGCAGCGCATCCAGCCACTTGGTCGAGGCGAGCTTCACCGTCTTCAGGCACAGCTCCGCCGAGGTGCCGCCGATCACGATCGAGAGGTGGTAGGGCGGGCAGGCCGAGGTGCCGAGCGTGCGGATGCGGGTGCCAAGATACTCCAGTAGCTTAGCTGGATTAAGAATCGCGCGCGTTTCCTGGAACAGGAAGCTCTTATTGGCCGAGCCGCCGCCCTTGGCGATGAACATGAGCAGCATCTCGTCCGCATGATGGTCGCCCGGCGCCGCCGCGATGTCGAACTGCACCGGCAGGTTGTTGCCGGTGTTCACCTCCTCGAACATGCTCAGCGGCGCCATCTGCGAGTAGCGCAGGTTGGTCTCGGTATAGGTGCGGTGGACGCCGTAGGACAGCGCCTCCTCCTCGTCGCCCTCGACCCAGACATGCTGGCCCTTCTTGCCGAACACGAGCGCCGTGCCGGTGTCCTGGCACATCGGCAGCACGCCGCCTGCGGCGATGTTGGCGTTCTTCAGGAGATCGAGCGCCACGAACCGGTCGTTCGCCGACGCCTCGGGATCGTCCAGGATCGCGCGCAACTGGCGCAGGTGGGCCGGGCGCAATAGGTGCGATACGTCGCGAAAAGCTTGGAAGGCCAGCTCGCTCAATGCCTCCGACCGGATGCGGAGTACGGTCTGGCCGTCGCAGTTGCTGGTCGACACGCCGGCGATGTCGAGCTTGCGCCAGGGCGTGCCGCTGTCCTCCAGCGGGAACATGGGCGAATACAGGAAGTAGGCGGGCCGGGCCTGCGTTGGCAGCAAGGGTGCGTTCACGGGGTCAATCCTTGGCAATCAGTCCTTGGTCGGGGGCCGCCGGCGAAAGGCATCGAGGCTCACGACCTGCGGGCCTTCCGACGGCTCGGCATCCGTGGGCGGTTCGGAAGCGGGGGGAGGGCTCGGCGGCGCGGTCTCGGGATCGTCGTTGGCGGCCTCGTCGCCCGGCGGGCGGAAGCGCAACCCGAACTGCACATGGGGGTCGGCGAACGCCGTCACGGCGTTGAACGGCACGTGCAAGGTGGTCGGGATGCCGCCGAACGACAGGCCGATGCTGAACCAGCCCGCGGGTTCGTCCACCTGCAGGTCCCAGAACTGGTGCTGCAGCACGATCGTCATCTCGTGCGGATACTGCGCCAACAGCCGGGCCGGAATGGTGACGCCGGGCCGGTCGGTACGAAAGCTGACATAGAAATGGTGCTCGCCCGGCATGCCTTGAGCGCCGACATACGCCAGTGCCCGCACCACGACGTGGCGCAGCGCCTCCTCCGTCCAGGCATCATAGGGGAGCAGGCTCTCCGGACGCTGTGGCGGCCCGCCGTCCCGGCCATCTTCGGTATCTTCCATGCGCGCACCCTTAGCGCGGACCGTTCAGGATTGGAACGGGCTGGCGCATGGGTGAAGCTATGTCCTAGAGATTGCGCCTAAAAGGGGGGGGACATCCATGGATCGCCGCAGCTTCGTGCAGGCCGGCTTGGCGGCGCTCGCAGTACCCAGCCTCGCGCGCGCCGCGGATGCGCGCGTGCTGCGCTTCATCCCGCAGGCGGACCTTGCGGTGCTGGACCCGATCTGGACGACGGCCTACCAGACCCGCGACCACGCGTTCCTGGTCTTCGACACCCTGTTCGGGCAGGACGCCAATTACGCCGCCCATCCGCAGATGCTGGAGGCGGCAGTCAACGAGGACGACGGCCTGCGCTGGCGCCTGGTGCTGCGCAACGGCCTGCGTTTTCATGACAACCAGCCAGTGCTGGCGCGGGACTGCGTCGCCAGCATCCGGCGCTGGGGGGCGCGCGACACCTTTGGCCAGGCGCTGCTGGCCGCGACCGATGCGTTGGCCGCCGAGGACGACCGCACCATCGTCTTCCGCCTGCGCACCCCGTTCCCGTTGCTGCCGGACGCCCTGGCCAAGACGGCGCCCAGCCCCTGCGTGATCATGCCCGAGCGCCTGGCCGCCACGGACCCGTTCAAGCAGGTCTCCGAGGTGGTCGGCAGCGGGCCATACCGCTTCCTGCCCGACGAGCGCATCCCTGGCGCCCGCGTCGCCTATGCCCGGTTCGACGGCTATGTCCCGCGCGAGGGCGGCATGCCGTCCCGCACCGCCGGGCCGAAGCGGGCGGGGTTTGATCGCGTGGAGTGGACCATCATCCCGGACGCCGCCACCGCGAGCGCCGCGCTGCAGCGGGGCGAGACCGATTGGTGGCTGGCCGCCAACCCCGATTTGCTGGGACGGCTGCGCGCCGACCGCCGCCTGGTCGTGCGGACGCAGGACCCGACGGGGGTCATCGGGACGATGCGGTTCAACCAGCTTCAGCCGCCGTTCGACAACCCGGGCCTGCGCCGGGCCGTGCTGGGCGCCGTCCAGCAGTCCGAGTATATGCAGGCGGTCTCCGGCCCGGACCGCGAGCAATGGGCGGACGGCGTCGGCTTTTTCTGTCCCGGCACGCCGCTGGCCAATGCGGCGGGGATGCAGGCGCTGACCGGCCCCCGCGACCTGGACCGCAGCCGGCGCGCGGTGGCCGATAGCGGCTACAAGGGCGAGCGCGTCGCGTTGCTGGTGCCGACCGACATCCCGAGCACCAATGCGCTGGCGGCGGTGACGGCGGATTTGTTCCGCAAGCTGGGCCTCAACCTCGATGCGCAGGCGATGGACTGGGGCACCGCGGTGCAGCGCCGCACCAGCATGGAGCCGGTCGAGCGTGGCGGCTGGAGCGTGTTCCAGACCAGCTGGTCCGGCCTGGACCACGCGACCCCGGCCGGGCACCCGTTCCTACGCGGCAATGGCCGGGCCGCCGCGCCGGGCTGGCCGGACAGCCCAGCGATCGAGACGTTGCGGGACGAATGGCTCCGCGCGCCCGACCCGGCCGCGCAATACAGCCTGGCCGAACAGATTCAAATTCAGGCGTTCCGCGACGTTCCGTATGTGCCGCTGGGCCAGCAATTCCAGCAGACGGCCTACCGCGCAGAGCTATCCGGCATCCTGCCGGGAATGCCGGTGTTCTGGAACATCACGCGAGCTTAGGTTTTTGAAGAAGTGAGGGGGCTTCTGTTGCCCGGTGCCCCCCCCGAACCGCGCCTATCTCTGCTTACGCAGCGACGGCGAGCGCCTCATGATTGTCATTGGCACTTGTGATATGACCCGATAACGGCGGTATCATGCCGGGCAAAAGGCAGGTCTTTACTACGCGTGTCGAGCCTGTGTCGCCCCCTTACCCAAACCCCCGAGACCATCGGGCGGAAATGGTGGAGGCGCCGGGCACTGCCCCCGGGTCCACAACGCTTATTCCAACTACCGTTTATCACCATAGCCGTTGTTACAGCTTGCGACATATAGGCGATGGCGCGGCGGAATGCTAGAGGTTTGTCATGCGATTGACCCCCGAACAGCAAACCGAGATCGACGCCCAGCGGGAGGCCGCCACCCCCACCAGGCGCGCGACCGTGCCCGCCCTGGAAGCAATGCTCTATCGTGCATTGCCGGTGCTGGACCACGGCTTCGTCCGCGTGATCGACTACATGGGCGACGACGCCGCCGTGGTGCAGGCGGCGCGCGTCAGCTATGGCCGCGGCACCCGCCGGGTCAGCGAGGACGCCGGGTTGATCCGTTATCTCATGCGCCACCGCCACAGCACGCCGTTCGAGATGTGCGAGATCAAGTACCACGTGAAGCTGCCCATCTTCGTGGCGCGCCAGTGGATTCGGCACCGCATGGCGAACGTGAACGAGTACTCCGCCCGCTACAGCGTCCTCGACCGCGAGTTCTATATTCCCGCGCCCGAGCACCTGGCCGCCCAAAGCAGCAGCAACCGCCAGGGCCGCGGCGCGGTGCTGCAGGGTGAGGAGGCCGCTGCCGTGCTGGACATACTCCGCCAGGATGCGACGCTGACCTATGACCATTATGCCCAAATGCTGAACGAGGGCGCGGACGGCGAGCCCGCCGATCCCACCCGCCGCGGCCTGGCGCGGGAGCTGGCGCGCATGAACCTGACGCTTAACACCTACACGCAATGGTATTGGAAGGCCGATTTGCACAACCTGCTCGGCTTCCTTTCGCTCCGCGCCGACAGCCACGCGCAATTCGAGATCCGCGCCTACGCCGACGCGATGCTGGACACCGTGCGCGCCTGGGTGCCCGCCACGTTCCAGGCGTTCCAGGACTACCGCATGGGCGCCGCCACCCTCTCGGCGCAGATGCTTGCGGTGGTCCGCCGCCTGCTGGCCGGCGAAGTCGTCGAACAGCCCGGCAGCGGCCTGTCCAAGCGCGAATGGACGGAGCTGATGGAAATCCTGGGCCGCGCATGATCGTCGCGGCGGAGCGCGCATGATCGTCGCGGCGGAGCGCGCATGATCGTCGCGGCGGAGCGCGCATGATCGTCGCGGCGGAGCGCGCATGATCATCGTATTCGGATCGATCAACCTCGATTTGATCTTCGCGCTCGACCATCTGCCTAGCCCCGGCGAGACGGTGCTGGGTCCTACGGTCCGCATCGAGCCCGGCGGCAAGGGCGCCAACCAGGCCGTCGCCGCCGCACGCGATGGCGCGACGGTGCTGATGGTGGGCTGCGTCGGGCGGGACGCGCTGGCCGATGGTGCATTGGCGACCTTGCGCGAGTCGGGCGTGGACTTGTCCCGCGTCGTCCAGGCTGATGTCGCCACCGGATGCGCCGCCATCTGCACGGACCCGAACGGCCGCAACCAGATAGCGGTGGGATCAGGCGCCAACACGCTGACCCGCGCCGACCAGGTCGAGGACGCCGTCCTAACCCGTGGCACGACGCTGCTGCTGCAGATGGAGACCGACCCGCAGCAAACCGCCACCCTCATCCGTCGCGCCCGTGCCCGTGGCGCCAGGACCATCTTGAACCTTGCCCCGGCCCGCGCGATCGCCGCAGACGCGCTTCGCACCGTGGACCTGCTGATCGTGAACGAGACGGAGGCCGCATGGCTTGCCGGCCAGCACGGCACGGCCCCCAAGGCTTCCGGGCTGCATGCCGCGCTGGGTGTCGGCGTGGTGCGCACCCTAGGGGAGCGCGGCGCCGAGTGGGCCGACCGAGACGGCGCGGGCTATGTCGCGGCACATCCGACAAAGGTTGTAGACACGACCGCGGCCGGCGACTGCTTCACGGGCGTGCTGGCGGCGGCGCTCGACCAAGGCATCGGAATGGCCGCCGCGATGACCCGCGCGAGCGTGGCGGCCGGGTTGTGCTGCAGTCGCGCCGGTGCGCAGAACAGCCTGCCGGACGCAGCCGAGACCGACCGTGCTAACTCCGCCAATGCAGCGTCTGCTCGCGGAGCGGGTTGACGAACGGCCGGCCCTCGTCCCGCGCTGCCAGGTACTCCTTTTTCAGCCGCATGTACCAGCGCACCTGCGCATCCGGGTCGCCGACGAACAGCGGCGCGGGGAGGGCCGGGTTGCCCATCAGCCGCGCCGCCACCTCGCGGTCCTGGTTCAGGAAGTCCCGCGCCATCCAAGCAGCTATCGGGCGGAGCGGCGCCAGCCACTTCACGGTCCAATAGACGCAATAATGCACGTCGGTCTCCGTGGCGCTGACCGGCGTCGCCGCGGCCAGCACGCAGGCGGAGTGGCGGTCGCCCTTTATGTGCTCGATCCGCACGCCCGGCAGCTGGACGCCGATGTCGATCTGCACGTTCCGGCCCAGCAGGCGATAGGGGTTGGCGCCCTCCTTTAAATGGTGCCGCAGCATGCGGAAGCCCATGCCATCGGGCTCAAACTCCTTCTCCTTCAGCCGCAGCCGCGACGCCGGGTCCTTCTTCCACCAGCGCGACGTGTGGACGAAGGCCGGATGGCCAGGGTCGAAGAACCCCCAGGCGGCGAGGTCGACCGCGCAGGGGAACCGCATCGTGGTCGTGACCTGCGGCGCCTCGCCGGCAAAGCCCGGCACCGTCGGCACCGGCCCTGGTTCCACTCCGGGCGCGCCGATATGCACCCAGACGTTGCCCTGGACGTCCTGCGCCGGGTAGGTGCGCAGCCGGAACTTGCCCGGGTCGGTCCGGTCATCGGGCGCCAAGGACGGGATTTCGGTGCAGCAGCCATCCGTGCTGCGGAATGCCCAGCCGTGGTAGCAGCAGCGCAAAGTCTGCCCGTCGAACGACCCGTGCCGCATCGGCATGCCGCGATGCGGACAGGCGTCGCTGACCGCGAACACCGAGCCGTCGGCCCGCCGGCCCAGCAGAAGCGCCTCGCCCAGCAACGACACGGCGAGCGTCTTGCCGCGTTTCAGACTTTGCGCGGAGACGGCGAGGTACCAGAATCCGCGCAGCATGCCGTCCATAAGTCCGCCGTCCTTCGGTCCAGATTGCAATCGGCGGCCCTCTCAGTCCATCACGATGCGGGGCGCCGCCGGCTGCCGCACCGTAAGCCCGTCCCAGACCCGGCGCGCGATCGCGGCAAAGGCCTGGGCAGCCGGGCTGTCGGGGGCGGCGGCGCAGATGGGTGTGCCGGCGTCGGACGTGGTGCGGATGTCCAGCAACAGCGGAATCTCGCCCAGGAACGGGATGCCGAGCGCCTCGGCCTCACGCCGGGCGCCGCCGTGGCCGAAGAGCTCGGTGCGGTGGCCGCAGTTGGGGCAGCAGAACACGCTCATGTTCTCGATCAGCCCCAGCACCGGCACCAGCGTCTTCTCGAACATGCGCACGCCGCGCCTGGCGTCGATCAGCGCGATGTCCTGCGGCGTGGACACGATCACGGCGCCGCTCAGCGTCACGCGCTGCGCCATCGTGAGCTGCGCGTCTCCGGTGCCGGGGGGCATGTCGACGATCAGGATGTCGAGCGCGCCCCAATGCACCTGGCCCATCATCTGCTCCAGCGCGCTCATCACCATGGGCCCGCGCCAGATCATCGCCGCGTCCGGGTCCACCAGGAAGCCGATCGACATGGCGGACAGCCCCCAGGCCTGCAGCGGCGCCATCATGCCGCCCCGCGTCTCGGGCTTGCGGTCCACGCCGAGCATGCGGGGGAGGCTGGGACCATAGATGTCGGCGTCCAGCAGCCCGACACGGTGGCCCTGCTGCGCCAAGGCGACCGCAAGGTTCACCGCGGTGGTGGACTTGCCGACGCCACCCTTGCCGCTGGCGACCGCCACGATATGCGCGACCCCCGGCAGCAACGCGGCCTTGGCCGGCGCCGCCGGACGGGGCGGCGGCTCGGCCCGGTGAGCGGTCAGCACGGCCGTCGCGTTGGTCACGCCGGGCTGTCGGGCCAGTAGGGCCTCGGCTTCCCGGCGCACCTGCTCCATCACAGCCGCATTGGCGCGGTCGGTGCGGAGCGCCAGGTGCACAAGGCCGTCCCGCACCGCCAAGCTGTCCACCAGCCCGGCTGTGACAATGTCCTGACCGGACCCTGGGTCGCTCACCCCGCGCAACGCCGCCCGCAATCCGTCCGTCGTCAGTGGCGTCATCGCTTGTAAACCCCCGATACCTGGTCAATATGCACGCGGTCGTGATGCCGCATATGGCGCATCAAGGCCGGACTGCAAACGAGGCGACTGCACACGAGGCGATCGCAACCGGCCGCACAGACCTACAGGAGCCACTGGACCAGCATGTCTTGGAATAATGGTGGCGGCGGCTCCGGCCCCTGGGGCCCGGGCAACAACAACACGCCTCCGCGCGGACCCAATCGTGGTCCCTGGGGCGGCGGCGGCCCGAACGGCATCCCGGACCTGGACGAAATTCTGGCCCGCCTGCAAGCGTCGGCCCGGCGCTTCGTCCCTGGCGGACCCGGTGGCCGCCGCTCCAACCCACGGCTGATCGCGCTGATTCTCCTGGTCGGCGCCGTCGTCTGGCTGGCCAGCGGCTTCTATCGGGTGGAGCCGGACCAGCAGGGCGTGGTGCTGCGTTTCGGCGCGTTCCAGCGCACGACGCTGCCAGGCCTCAACTACCACCTGCCCTGGCCGATCGAGCAGGCGCTGACGCCCGCCGTGACCCGTGTCAACCGCACCGAGGTCGGCTTCCGCATCGCCGCCGACGGCTCGGGCAGCCGGACCAGCGCGACCCGGGACTTCGGCCGCGACGTGCCCGGTCGTGACGCCTCGGGCAACGGGGTGCCGTCGCGCGAGGTGCTGGAAGAGGCGCTCATGCTGACCGGCGACGAGAATATCATCGACATCAATTTCACCGTGTTCTGGCGCATTCGCGACGCCAGCACCTTCCTGTTCAACACGCGCAACCCCGAGAACACCGTGAAGTCGGTCGCCGAGAGCGTGATGCGTGAGGTGATCGGCCGCACCCCGATCCAGCCCGCGCTGACCGAGGCCCGCGCCCGCATCGAGCAGGAGGTCGCCAGCGGCTCCCAAGGCGTGCTGGACCAGTATGGCGTCGGCGTCGAGATCACGCAGGTCCAGCTACAGAAGGTGGACCCGCCCGGCGCTGTCATCGAGAGCTTCCGGGACGTGCAGCGCGCCAACACGGACGCCGACCGGGCCCGCAACGAGGCCGAAAGCTACCGCAACGACATCGTGCCGCGCGCCCGCGGCGATGCGGCCCGCATCACGGCCGAGGCTGATGGCGCACGCCAGGCCAATATCGCCGAGGCCGGCGGACAGGCGCAGCGCTTCCTGAGCGTCTACAACGCCTACGCCGTGGCCAAGGACGTGACGTTGAAGCGCCTATACATTGAGACGATGCAGGATATCCTGACCAAGACCCCCTCGATCGTCGTGGACGACAAGCTGCAGGGCATCGTGCCCTACCTGCCGCTCGATCCCACCGGCCGGCCCAGGGCTGCCGCGCCTCCTGCCGCCCCGCCTGCCGAGATCCGGCGTTGAACCGCGCTGTCATTGCGGCCATCGCCGCCGCCTTCGTCGTGTTCGTGCTGGCGAGCGCCAGCTTGTTCACCGTGACGCAGACCGAGCAGGTGCTGATCACCCAGTTCGGCCAGCCGATCCGCGTCATCAGCACACCGGGCCTGCACGTGAAGGTGCCGTTCGTGCAGACGGTCATCAGCTTCGACCGCCGTCTGCTGGATTATGAAACCTCCGGCGAGGAGGTGATCCTTGCCGATCAGCGACGCCTGATCGTGGACAGCTTCACCCGGTTCCGCATCACCGACCCGCTGCGCTATTTCCAGGCCGTGGGCTCGGCCGAGGATGCGATCCGCGCACGCCTGAACTCGGTCGTGACCTCGGCGCTCCGCCGCGTGCTGGGCAACGAGCAGCTGCTCAATGTGCTGTCGGCCGACCGCGGCCGCATCATGGGGCTGATCCGTGGCCAGGTCAGCGACGAGATGCGCGCGTTCGGGGTGGCGATCGAGGATGTGCGCCTGCGCCGGGCCGATTTGCCCGAGGAGAACACCCAGGCGGTCCTGAGCCGCATGAAGTCCGAGCGCGAACGCATCGCGAGCCAGGCCCGTGCGGAGGGCGCCGAGGCATCCGCCCGCATCCGCGCCAACGCCGAACGCGACCGCACGGTGCTGCTCGCCGAGGCGCGCGCCACGGCCGACCGCTCGCGAGGCGAGGGCGAGCAGCAGTCGATCAAGATCTATGCCGACGCCTTCCAGCAGGACACGAAGTTCTATGAGTTCTACCGCACCATGCAGGCCTATCGGGAGGCGTTCGGCAACGGCCAGTCCCGCCTCGTCCTGACACCCGACAGCGACTTCCTGCGCATGCTGCGTCAGGCGCCGCACGAATGATTGTCACTCAACAGCATTCCCAACCTCGTGAGGCGCCCCACTTGGTGCTTTAACGGGGTGTTGCCTGCGTGAGCAGATCCCTAATCCGTCTTCCTTACCGGGAGTTATGTCATGCGCCTTCGATCTCTTCGCGCGCTCGCACTCGCCAGCGTGTTCGTGCTTCCCGCAGCGCTGCCGCCGTTCGTGGCGCCTGCCTTGGCGCGCAGCGGTCCGGACAGCTTTGCCGACCTCGCGGCCAACCTCCTGCCGGCGGTCGTGAACATCTCATCGTCGCAAAGCGCCCAGGCGCGGGCCGACCGGAGCGGCCCGGAGATTCCAACGTTCCCACCGGGATCGCCGTTCGAGCAGTTCTTCAAGGACTTCCTGGACCGCAACCATCCCCAGGGCGGTCCCAATAGTGGCCCACAGCGTCGTGGCCCGAACCGTGGCGAGGGGCCGCAGCAGGGCCCGGATGGCGGGCCGCCGGGCTCTGGCCGGTCCGTCAGCCTCGGGTCCGGCTTCATCATCGATCCCGCGGGCTACATTGTGACGAACAACCACGTCATCGACGGCGCGGACGAGATCAACGTGACGCTGCAGGACAACACAACGCTCAAGGCCAAGCTGGTCGGCAAGGATGAGCGCGTCGATCTGGCGCTGTTGAAGGTCGAGAGCGACAAGCCGCTCAAGTCCGTGGCGTTTGGCGACAGCGACACCGGGCGCGTCGGCGACTGGGTGCTGGCGATCGGCAACCCGTTCGGCCTCGGCGGTTCCGTCACCGCCGGCATCGTCAGCGCGCGCGGGCGGGATATCCGGCAAGGACCGTATGACGACTTCATTCAGACCGACGCTGCCATCAATCGCGGTAACTCCGGCGGTCCGCTGTTCAACATGGCGGGCGAGGTTATTGGCATCAACACGGCCATCTACTCGCCATCCGGCGGGTCCGTGGGCATCGGGTTCTCCGTACCCTCTAACCTTTCCAAATCTGTCATTGCGCAGTTGCGTGAGTACGGCCACGCCCGCCGGGGTTGGCTGGGTGTGCGCATCCAGCAGGTGACACCGGACATCGCCGAGAGCATCGGCCTGAAGAACGCCAGCGGCGCCATGGTCGCTGGCGTGAATGACGGCGGTCCCGCCGACACTGCGAAGATTCGCAACGGCGACATCATCCTCAAGTTCAACGGTCAGGACGTGAAGGAGATGAAGACCCTGCCGCGTATCGTGGCCGAGACGGTCATCGGCAAGGACGTGCCCGTCGTACTGTGGCGCGACGGCAAGGAGGTCACGGTGCAGGCGTCGGTCGGCGAGCTGCCGGATGACGTGCAGCAGGCTTCCAATACGCCGACGCCGGACCGCACTCCGCCGAATCGCACGTCGGAGATCTCGGGCCTCGGCGCACGGCTGTCGCCCATCACCGACGACCTCCGGGACAAGTTCAAGCTATCGCAGGACCAGAAGGGCGTCGTGGTGACGGACGTGATGCCGGACGGCACCGCCGCCGGCCGTGGCCTGAAGCCGGGCGATGTCATCGTCGAGGTGCAGCAGGAGGCCGTGTCGAGCCCCGCCGACGTGCAGGAGCGCCTGGACCGTTACCGCAAGCAGAACCGCAAGACGGTGCTTATGCTGATCCAAAGCGCCGATGGCCTGCGTTGGGTGCCGGTGCCGCTCGCGTCCGACAGCCAGAACAAGCCGGGCTGAGCCTGCTGGGCCCGGGTTGAACATCCGGGCCCGCCACCATGCCGCATCCCGAGACCTGGCTGAAGGTTCTGCCGGACGGGTTGTTCTGCGAGCCCGGCGGCTTCTACATCGACCCGCTGCGCCCGGTGGCCCGCGCCCTCATCACCCATGCGCACGCCGACCATGCCAGGCCCGGCCACGACGCCGTGCTTGCAAGCCCCGAGACTCTCGCGCTCATGGATGTACGTATGGGCGAGGGTCGCGCCGGTGCTGTACAGCAGGCGCTGAATTACGGCGAGCCCATCACCATCGGCGGGGTCCGCGTTTGGATGCAGCCGGCTGGGCACGTGCTGGGCAGCGCCCAGGTCGCGATGGAATGGCGCGGCAGCCGGGCCGTGGTCAGCGGTGACTACAAACGCCAGCCCGATCCCACTTGTCGGCCGTTTATCCCAATCTCCTGCGACGTCTTCGTGACCGAGGCCACCTTCGCGCTCCCAGTCTTCCGCCATCCCCCGGCGGAGCACGAGATTGCAAAACTGCTCGATAGCGTGGCGCTGTTCCCCGACCGCACCCACGTTGTCGGCGCCTACGCGCTCGGTAAGGCGCAGCGGGTGATAGCGCTGCTACGCCAGGCCGGCTGGGACCGGCCCATCTACCTGCACGGCGCGCAGATCCCGCTCTGCGCCGCCTATGAGCGCTTGGGCATTCTGCTCGGCGAACTGCTGCCGGCCACCGTCGCCGAGAAGGACAAGCTGAAGGGCGCCATCGTCATCGCGCCTCCCAGCGCCATTGCCGACCGCTGGGCCCGGCGCCTGGCGGAGCCTGTCGTGTGCAACGCCTCCGGCTGGATGCGGGTCCGTCAGCGCGCCCGCAGCAAGGGCGTCGAGCTGCCCTTGGTCATCTCGGACCATTGCGACTGGGACGAGCTGAACCTGACGCTCGACGAGGTCGGCGCGCCCGAGGTGTGGGTGACGCATGGCCGGGAGGAGGCGCTGATCCACGAGGCTGCGAAGCGCGGCATCCGCGGCCGGGCGCTTCGCCTGGTGGGCTACGGCGATGAGCAAGAAGACCTGACGGAACCTGCGGCGGCATGATCGCCTTCGCGGATTTATTGGAGCGGTTGGTGTTCACGCCGGGCCGTTTGGCCAAGGTCGCCCTGCTGCGCCGATACTTCGCCACGCAGCCGGACCCTGACCGCGGGTTCGGCCTTGCTGCCTTAACCGGTGAACTCGCCTTCCATGCCGCAAAACCAGCGATGATCCGTGCCCTGGTCGAGGAGCGCACCGACCCCGTGCTGTTCGGCATGTCGCGCGACTATGTCGGCGACCTCGCCGAGACCGTCGCGCTGATTTGGCCCTCGGCGCCCAGCAACGCGGGGCCGCCCCGGATGACCGAGGTCGTGCAAACCCTGATCAGCACGCCGAAATCCGAGCTGCCCTTCGTGCTGGCGGGCTGGCTCGACGCATCCGACGCCTCCGTCCGGTATGCTCTGCTGAAACTGATCACCGGGGAGCTTCGCGTCGGCGCGTCGGCCCGGCTGGCCAAGGTAGCCCTGGCCGAGGTCGCAGAAGGGCGGATCGCGGCTGACGAGATCGAGGAGGTCTGGCATAGCCTGACCCCACCCTACACGCCGCTGTTCGCCTGGATCGGCGGCGCCGGCCCACGGCCCGACCCGGCCGGCGCGCCGGTGTTCCGTTCGCCGATGCTAGCCCATCCGCTGGAGGCGCCGGACATCGCGGCACTCGACCCGGCCGCCTTTCGCGCCGAGTGGAAGTGGGACGGCATCCGCGTCCAGCTCGTGGCGACGCCGCTCGGCCGCCGCATCTTCTCCCGTGGCGTCGACGACATTTCTGCGGCGTTTCCGGAGATCGCCGAGGCAATGGCGTTCCATGCGGTGCTGGACGGCGAGCTGCTGGTGCTGCGCGAGGGCCAAGTGGCGCCGTTTGCCGACCTGCAGCAGCGGCTCAACCGCAAGGCGCCGGGCGTCAAGGCGCAGCGCGACTATCCCGTCGCGGTTCGCCTGTATGACCTGCTGTTCGACGGCGCCGAGGATTTGCGCTCCCTGCCGTTCGACGGACGCCGTGCGCGGCTGGAGGCCTGGTTTGCCCAGCATGGCCCGCCGCGCATGGACCTGTCCGAACTGATCCCCTTCACCACGGTGGACGAGCTCTCGGTAATCCGCGATGGCACCCGCGCTGCCAGCATCGAGGGGCTGATGCTGAAGCGGGGCGACAGCGCCTACGTGCCCGGCCGCCCGAAGGGCCAATGGTGGAAATGGAAGCGCGACCCGCTCACGATCGACGCGGTGGTGATGTATGCGCAGCGCGGTCACGGCAAGCGCAGCAGCTACTACTCCGACTACACCTTTGGCCTATGGCGGGAGGACGGCGAGCTGGTGCCGGTGGGGAAGGCCTATTCCGGCTTCACCGACGCGGAGCTGGTGACGCTGGACCGCTGGATACGCAACCACACCACGAACCGTTTCGGCCCGGTGCGCGAGGTGGAGCGCGGCCTGGTGCTGGAGATCGCGTTCGACGCGGCGCAGCGCAGCAACCGGCACAAGTCCGGCGTGGCCCTGCGCTTCCCCCGCGTGGCCCGGGTGCGCATGGACAAGCCGGCCGATGAGGCCGACCGGCTTGACACGCTCATGCGGCTGATCGAGCCCGGCTCCATCCAGGCATAACGGGACGGGCCCTTCACTTGGTGTCTTTGAGCCTCCAATCGGCGACGTCGATCCGCGGCATGTCAAAAAGGTCAGTCGTGCGGGCGTACCATCCGGTACCGTGCATGCGGCCGATCAGGTTCAGCTTCGGCGTATCGATGTAGCAGCGGGCCGGGTCCAGCACGGCCTCGTCCTTGATGTGCATCGCCAGCACGCGGCCCATGACCAACGAACGGTCGTTGCTGATCTCGATCGTCGCCAGCCGTTCGCATTCCAGCGCCACCGGGCTCTCCGCAATGCGCGGCGGCCTCACATGCAGGCTGGGCAGGATGTGCAGCCCGGCCTCGTGCAGCTCGTCCACCTCGGGTGGGAAGTCGATCGCCGTCACGTTCATGGCGGCGGCGGAGGCCTCGTCGACCAGGTTCACCACGAACTGCCCGGTGCGGCGGATGTTGTGGCCGGTGTCCTTGGCGTCACCGGGCTCGCGCCCGCCAATGCCGATCACCACGACCGGAGGGTCGCCCGAGAACGCGTTGAAAAACGAGTATGGCGCGGCGTTCAGCGTGCCATCTGGCGCCTCGGTCACCACCCAGGCGATCGGGCGGGGCGTCACCGTCGAAACCAAGAGCTTGTAGCGGTCTTTAGCGGACAGCGTGGAGAAATCGAATTGCACGGTTGGTCCTTTCAGCAACCCAGCCAGCCCTCGGCCAGCCAAATGCGAGAGACCACGTGGCCATGGCATCCGCCAGCCCGTCCGGGCCCGAGTGGGGTTGGTCCGCCCTCTCGGCCACATCGGCCACGGCCACTCTCAAGGTCGCAAACGCCTCCTGAGCGGGCCGACGCAACGCCTGCCGTGGCGGCTCATGCACATCACCGCCGTGCATCCGTACGCAAGCATTAGGCGCAAGACCGGCGGTGGGCACCTCCGGCGGTCTGCATAGCGCAGGCCGCCGGGATCGGCCGTTACTGGGCCGGTGTTTGAGCCGGCATCTGAGTGGGCATCTGGGTCGCGCCGCCGCGGGCAGAACTCAGGCTTTGCTGGTTCAGCGCGTCAGTCGCGGCGCTGCCGGAGCTGGCCGCTGCGGGCGCACCCCGCGTAGAGTGGCGCATTGCGGCGCGCGAGTGGTGGGTCATGTGACGGCGCGATGTCGCCGCATCAGCAGCGGTAACGAACGATGCGGAAACAATTAGGGTTGCGAGAAGGATGGACGCGGTTTTGCGAATGGTCATGATTTGCTCATTGGATCGGGCATGCGGGGCTCGGTGGCACCGAACGAGCAATCATCGCGCGAAGAAAGGGTTCCAGCAATCATTGCTGTACGTATGTCACAGTATAGTTTGCCAAGTGGTAAAAATACCACGTCGTGGGTGTGAAACAAGTGTCAGGGACGGTTTCGGGTCACGACACGTCCAGCGCGTGCCGCCGTCGCGCCAAGTTTGTGGACATAGGCCGACTGCCCATTGACCCAGGTTTCTGAAATCCCGTCAGACGGCCGTGTCGGGTGGTCGAAGTCGGCGGCGTCCCGCACGGTGGCCGGGTCGAACAGTACGAGGTCGGCGTATACACCCGCACGGATCACGCCGCGGTCCGTGAGCCCGAACACCTCCGCGGTCCGGCCGGTCATCTTATGCACCGCCGTCTCAAGGCTGAACAGGCCGAGGTCCCGCGCGTAGTGCCCGAGCACACGGGGAAAGGTGCCCCACAGCCGCGGATGCGGGAATTCGTCATGCGGCAGGCCGTCGCTGCCGACCATGCTGCGCGGATGCGCCAGGATGCGCTGCACGTCGGCCTCGTCCATCTGGAAGTAGATCGCGCCGGCCGGCAGCAGCCGCTCAGCCGCCTGTTCCAAGCTGAGGCCCCATTCGGCCGCCACCTCCGTCAGCATGCGGCCGGACATCTCGGGATGCGGCACGGACCAGGTCACCTTCGTGGGCACATCCTCCCTGACCCGGCCCGGAAGCAGCACCGTCGAGGCGGCAGCATAGGGATACATGTCGAAATCGACTGCTTGCCGCCGCGCTCCCGCCTCGATCGCCGGCAGGGTCTCGATCGAACGGCCGTAGTTCTCCGGCATTGCGCACTTATGATGGCTGATCACCACCGGCGCGCCGGCGTCGCGGCCGATCCGCAGTGTCTCCTCGATCGACTGCAGCACGTCCGCGCCCTCGTCCCGCATATGCGTCACATACAGGCCGCGCTGCGCCCGCAGCGCCTCGGCGACCGCGATCACCTCCTCGGTCGGCGCCCCGGCACTCGGGCCGTAATAGAGGCCGGTCGAAAAGCCGGAGGCGCCCTCGTTCAGGCTTTCGGCCAGGCGGCGGCGCATGTGTTCGGCCTCCCGGTCGGTGGCAGCACGGCCCACGTCGCCCTGCATGGCCTCGACCCGCAGCGACATGTGGCCGATCAGCGCCACGGTGTTGACCGGCGCCGGGTCAGTGCGGAGCCGCTCGGCATACTCGCCAAAACTGTCGAACACCCACCAGCCCGCGTCGCCCAGCAGATCCAGCGGCGGGATCGGTCGGGTCGCCATGCGGACCGGAGACAGGCTGATGCCGCAATTGCCCACCACGACCGTGGTGACGCCCTGGCTCATCTTGCACAGCATGCAGGCAGGACCGCACAGTACCGCGCGGTCGTCATGCGTGTGCGCGTCGATGAAGCCCGGCGCAATGGCGCGGCCATCCGCCAGCACGTCGCGGTCCGCGGTGGCCGCGCCCAGGTCGCCAACTCCCGCAATACGGTCCCCAGTGACCCCCACGTCGCCGCGGGTGCGTGGCGCGCCCGTGCCGTCCAGGATGGTGGCGTCGCGGATGATCAGGTCGCAGTGCATGCTATTCTCTCTCGGTCACAAGCCCGTCCCGGACGTCGCGGGCGTGGCGCGCCGGGTCGCGCTGATCGGCCGGACCCATGCCGCCGCCGCCGGGCAGCTCCAGCACCAGGCGGTCCCCGGCGGGGATCACCTGGTAACCCTTGGTGCGCAGGGTCGCGCCGCTTTTCAGCCGCACCACCCCCGGCGCGCCGTCATGGCCGCCGTCCCGCCCCCGCGGCGCATGCGCCACCCGGTCGAAAATCGCGTTGCAGGCGAACTCCGCGTCCCCCTTGGCGCCGATCTCCATCACCTGGCCAAACCCGCCGCGCGTGCGCCCGCCGCCGCCGCTGCCGGGCCGCAACTCCTTGCGCCAGAACACCACGGGCGCCACGTTCTCCGTGGCCTCGACCGGCATCGTGCGCACGCCGGACGGGAACGCCGTGCCATCCAGCCCGTCTTGCCCCAGCCGTGCCCCGGTGCCGCCGGAATTGAAGGTGATCACCTCGAAATCCACCAGCGGCGAGTTCTGTCCGCTGACGATGGGTCCGCCGCGCAGGGGCGGGTTCCACAGGCACGACGAGCCCTCCGCCGTCACCCGGTCCGGTACCGCCTGATGCAGGCAGCCCATCATCAGGTCCGGCAGCAACTGCCCCACCACATGCCGCACCGAGACGGCGCTGGGCCGCGGCGCGTTCAGGATGCACCCGGCCGGGATGCGCATGTGAAAGGGTGCGAGGCTCGCGCTGTTGTTCGGAATGTCCGGCGCCACCACGCACTTAATGCCGAAACTGGCGTAGGCACGGGTATAGGCTGCTGGCACGTTGATGCCCCGCCCGGACAACCCGCTGGTGCCGTCGAAGTCCACCTCGATCGCGTCAGCGCCCACCGTCATGCTGGCCGCAAGGCGCACCGGCCGCTCATAGCCGTCCGACCAGATTTCGGCCCGGTAGGTGCCGGCCGGCAGCTTGGCGATTTCGGCAAGGGTCGCGCGGTGGCTGCTCTCCAGGATGAACGCCGCCAGCGGGCCGATGCTGTCCAGCGCGAACTCGTCCATCATCTGCACCAGCCGCCGCACGCCGGCGTCGTTGCAGGCGCATAGCGAGTAGACGTCGCCCTCCAGCTCCACCGGCAGCCTTGTGCCGGCACGCAGAAAGTCGAAGAACGTCTCGTTCGGCCGGCCCGCCTCGAAGCACTTGACGATCGGGATATACAGCCCTTCCTCGAACACCGACCGGCCCTCCGGCCCCATCCCGAGCCCGCCCACGTCGATCACGTGCGCCGTATTGGCGAACAGCGCGACCAGCGTGCCACCGCGGAACGCCGGCGTCACCACCGTCAGGTCGTGCAGGTGCCCGGTGCCAAGCCACGGGTCGTTGGTGATCAGGTGATCGCCGGGCCGCAGCGTCTCGGTGGGGAACTTGCGCAGGAAATGGCCGACGCTCTCCATCATGCTGTTGACGTGGCCCGGCGTGCCCGTCACCGCCTGGGCCAGCATGCGGCCCTGCAGGTCGAAGATGCCGGCCGAGAGGTCGCCCGCCTCCCGCACCGTCGTGCTGAAGGCGGTGCGGATCATGGTCTGCGCCTGCTCCTCCACGACCGCCAGCAGGCGGTTCCACATCACCTGGCGCTGAATTTTCTCCAATACGGTCATGCCGCCTCCCGCACCAGATCGAGGTAGCCGCGCGGATCGACGGTCGCGCGCCAGCCGGGGCCAACCAGGGTGCTCGTCTCGTCCTCGGCGATGATGGCTGGGCCGGGCACGCTCTGCCCTGCGGCGAGCGCGGCGCGGTCATGCACGACCCAGCCGCCAACGTCGCCCGTCGCCGTGTCCAGCACCTGCTGCATCCGCGTGGCGCCCGGCACCGGAGTCGCGGCGGCGGCAACAGGCGCCGCATCCGGCACGGTCGCGACGGTCACGGCATAGCTCATGATCTCCACGTCCGATCCCGGCACTGGCCGGTCGTAGAACCCAGCGTACTCGGTGTCGAACGCCGCGCGCAGCCCGGCCACGTCGGCATCGGTGAGCCGGCCCGGTGGTAATGCCACCGGAATCTCGTGCCCCTGGCCGACGTAGCGCATGTAGGCGATGCTCGTCTGCCGGGTGGGTGCGCCAAAGCTGCCCAGCGCCACCACGGCCTCAGCCTCCCGCGCCATGTCGGACAGCAGCGCATCCACGGCGGCAGCGTCGAACCGGCCCAAGCGCTGATACAGGCTGCGCACGACCTCGTAGCCCACCGGTGCCCGCAGGAAGCCGATGGCGCTGCCCACGCCGGCGCCGCTCGGCACCAGCACGCGCGTGATCCCCACCTTCTCCGCCACCCGGCAGGCATGCACCGGGCCGCCGCCGCCGAAGGCGATCAGGGTGCGCCCGGCGTAGGTCTTGCCGCTCTCGATCGCATGCACGCGAGCGGCGTTGGCCATGTTCTCGTCCACCATCTCGACCACGCCCAGCGCCGCCATCCCGGCCTCGACGTTGAGCGGCGCCCCCACCGCCGAGAGCAGCGCGGCCCGTGCCGCGTCCTCATGCAGCCGCATCGCGCCGCCGGCAAAACGCTCGGGATCGTAGCGTCCCAGCAGCAGGTTCGCGTCGGTCACCGCCGGGCGCTGGCCGCCGCGGCCGTAGCACGCCGGTCCCGGGTCCGCCCCGGCGCTTTCTGGCCCGACCCCGATGCGGCCCAGCGCGTCCACCTGGGCGATGCTGCCGCCGCCGGCGCCGATCTCGACCATCTCGATCACGGGGATGCGCAGCGGCAGGCCCGATCCGCGCTTGAACCGCCCGACGCGCGCCACCTCGAACGTGCGCGACGATTGCGGCTGATGGTCGTCGATGAGGCAGATCTTCGCCGTCGTGCCGCCCATGTCGAAGCTGAGCACCCGCGGCAGCCCGCATTGGCGCGCGATGTCGGCGGCGAAGATGGCGCCGCCGGCCGGGCCGCTCTCGACCAGGCGGATCGGGAAGCGGCAGGCGGTTTCGATGGTCGTGAGCCCGCCGCCCGACAGCATCAGGAATACCGGCGCGTGCAGCCCCATGCCGCGCAGGCCCGCCTGCAGCCGGCCCAGGTAGCCGGCGATCAGCGGCTGCACATAGGCGTTGGCGGCGGTCGTGCTGAACCGCTCCCACTCCCGCATCTCCGGCGACACCTCGCACGACAGCGACACCGGCAGCCCCGGCAGGGCATGGTTCAGGATATCGCGCACCTGCCGCTCATGCGCCGGGTTGAGGAAGCTGTGCAGGAAGCCGACGGCGACGCTCTGCACGTCCTCCTGCCGCAGCACCGGCACCAGGCCGTGCACCGCGTCCTCATCGAGCGGCAGCAGCACTGTGCCCTCGTTGTCCAGCCGCTCCGGCACCGGCAGGCGGAGATGGCGCGGCACCAGCGGCTCCGGCAGGGTGATGTTCAGGTCGTACTGGTCGTACCGGCTCTCATTGCCCAGCGCCAGCACGTCCCGGAACCCCTGCGTGGTGACCAGCGCCGTCCGCGCCCCCTTGCGCTCGATGATCGCGTTGGTGGCGAGCGTCGTGCCGTGCACCAGAATGCTGACATCCGCGGGCGCCAGCCCGGCGCCGCGCAGGATCGCCGCGACCCCGTCCAGCACGCCGCGCTCCGGCTCCGTCCCGGTGGTCAGGAGTTTCGTCGTGGTTCGCCGGCCGTGATGCTCCAGGGCCAGATCGGTGAAAGTGCCGCCGATATCGACCGCGAGGCGCGCTTGCATGGGAGGGGTCCGCATTCTGCCACCGTGCCGCCCCTTCCGCATCCGGGCAAGCCCGGCCATCATGGTGTGAATGAATTGGGAGGACCATCCATGACCAAGCACCGCCTGGTTGTCGCGCGGCCCGTGCCGCAGGCCGTCACCGACCGAGCCAGCAGCGAATTCGACGCCCTACTGTCCGACAGCGCCGACATGCCGCCCGACGCCGTCATCCAGGCGCTGGCCGACCATAAGGCCGAGGCGCTGTTCTTCAGCAGCAACCTGAAGCTCAACGCCGACCTCATCGCCCGCCTGCCGCAATCCGTTCGCGTCGCCGCGACGTGCAGCGTCGGCTTCGACCATATCGACGTGCCGGCGGCCAAGGCGCGCGGCCTGATCGTCACCAACACGCCCGAGGTCCTGACCGACTGCACCGCCGACCTCGCCTTCATGCTGCTGCTCTGCGCCTGCCGCCGCGCCTGGGAGCATACCGAGATCATGCGCGCCGGATGGCGCCAAAGCTTCGGCATGCGGGAGATGCTGGGCATGCAGGCCAGCGGCAAGACGATCGGCATCATCGGCTTCGGCCGGATCGGCCGGGCGGTGGCGCAGCGCGCCCGCGGCTTCAACATGCGCGTGCTCTACACCGACGTGGCCCGCGCCGCGCCGGAATTGGAGCACGGCGCCGAGTTCGTGCCGACGCTGCGGGAACTGCTGCCGCGCTGCCAGATCGTCTCGCTGCATGCGCCGGGGGGTGCGAACACCGACAAGCTGATGAACGCCGAGACGATCGGCTTGCTGCCCCGCGGCGCCGTACTGGTGAACGCCGCCCGCGGCACGCTGGTGGACGAGGACGCGCTCATCGACGCGCTGAAGTCGGGACAATTGTCCGCCGCCGGGCTCGACGTGTTCCGGAAGGAGCCGGACTTCGACACCCGGCTCGCCGCCTTGCCGAACGTGTTCCTGACCCCGCATATGGGCAGCGCCACGATGGAGACGCGCAACGCCATGGGATTCCGCGCGCTCGACAACATCGAGGCCGTGCTGGCCGGCAATCCTGCCATCGACCCGCTGTGGAGCTGATCACGTGGAAAGACCCATTCTGCTGGTGACCCGGCGCCTGCCCCCCGCCGTCGAGGCGCGAGCTTCCCGCGACTACGAGGCGCGCCTGAATGCCACCGACGCGCCGGTGACCGGCGCCGACATCGTGGCCCGCGCCGAAGGTGCCAGCGCCGTATTGTGCTGCCCGGCGGAACGGCTCGACGCCGCCACGATCCGGACCCTGCCCGACAGCGTCCGCGTGATCGGCACGTTCAGCGTCGGCTTCGACCACGTGGACCTGGCCGCCGCCCGCGAGCGCGGCATCGCCGTCGTGCACACCCCGGACGTGCTCAGCGTCGCCACTGCCGAGTGCGCCATGCTGCTGATCCTGGCCGCCGCCCGCCGTGCCGGGGAGGGGGAACGCCTGGTGCGGTCGGGCCAATGGGCCGGCTGGGCGCCGACACAACTGCTGGGCACCGGCGTCGCCGGCCGCCGCCTGGGCATCTTCGGCATGGGGCGCATCGGGCGCGAGCTGCTGCCCATGGCCCGCGGCTTCGGCATGACGGTGCACTACCGCGACCAGGTCCGCCTGCCGCCGGAGCTGGAGCAGGGCGCTATTTTCCACGACAATGACGACAGCTTCCTGCCGGTCTGCGACGTGCTGTCGCTGCATGCGCCGGGCGGCGAGGGCACGCGGCACTGGCTGAACGCTGACCGGATCGCACGCTTGCCGCACGGCGCCGTGGTGGTCAATGCCGCCCGCGGCACCCTGATCGACGACGCGGCCCTGATTGCCGCGCTGCAATCGGGCCAGATCGCGGCGGCGGGCCTCGATGTCTACAACAACGAGCCGCAGGTTGCCGCCGGCTTGCTGGCGCTCGAGAACGTGGTGCTGCTGCCGCATCTCGGCAGCGCCACGGTCGAGACGCGCGACGCGATGGGCCATCTGGTGCTGGACGGCATCGACGCTGTGCTGGCGGGGCAGGGACCGCGCAACCTGGTCAAGTAGAACCTGCCTCCTCGTCGATGAACTCGGCCTCGCCATGCTCATTCCGACCGCGACGGGCGGCCTCTAGGCGGCGCAGTTCCACCCGCCGGATCTTGCCCGATATCGTTTTCGGCAGGTCCGCAAATTCGAGCCGCTTCACTCGCTTGTAGGGCGCAAGGCGGGCGCGCAGGTGCTGGAAGATGCTGCGCGCCGTGGCGGCGTCCGGCGCAAAGCCCTCGGCCAGCAGCACAAACGCCTTGGGCAGCGCGGTGCGCGTCGGGTCGGGGGAGGGGACGACGGCCGCCTCCGCCACCGCCTCGTGCTCGATCAGCGCGCTTTCCAGCTCGAAAGGGCTGATGCGGTAGCCGCTCGATTTGAATACGTCGTCCGCCCGGCCGACATAGGTGAGCGTGCCATCCGCGTTGCGCATCGCCACGTCCCCGGTGCGATACAGCCCGCCCTCGATCGGGCGCAGCGTGCCGTCCTCCTGCAAGTAGCCCTGCATCAGGCCGAGCGGCGGGGGATCAAGACGAAGCGCAATCTCGCCCTCCTCGGCCTCCACGCCGTCCGGGTCGACCAGCCGCACGTCGTAGCCGGGCAACGGCCGGCCCATCGAGCCCGGCGCCACCGCCTGGCCGGGGGTGTTGGCGACCTGCAGCGTGGTCTCAGTCTGCCCATAGCCGTCGCGGATCGAGATGCCCCAGGCCGCCTGCACGCGCTCGATCACCTCGGGGTTCAACGGCTCCCCGGCGGCCACCGCCTCGGTCAGGTGCACGGGATGCGCCGATAGGTCCTCCTGCACCAGCATCCGCCAGACGGTAGGCGGCGCGCAGAACGTGGTGACCTGGGCCTGGTCCAGCACCGCCAGCAGGTGCTTCGCGTCGAACCGCGGCTGATTGAGGATCAGGATGGTAGCGCCCGCGTTCCACGGCGCGAAGAAGCTGGACCAAGCGTGCTTCGCCCAGCCCGGCGAGGAGATGTTGAGGTGAACGTCGCCGGGCTGCAACCCGATCCAGAACATGGTCGTCAGGTGGCCGACCGGATAGCTTTGATGGCTGTGCAGCACGAGCTTCGGCTTCGAGGTCGTGCCCGAGGTGAAGTAGAGCAGCAGCGGATCGGTCGCCAGGGTCACCCCATCGGGCACGAAGGCCGCGTCGGCGGCGTAGGCGTCCTCGAAGCGGGACCAGCCCGCGGCCCCACCCACGGCGATGCGGGAGTAGCCGCCCTCGATCGACGCGAACTTCGGCGCAAGCTCGCCGGCGGCGATCACGTGCTGCACCCGGCCGCGCACGAAGCGGTCGCGGAGGTCGTCCTCAGTCAGCATGGTCGTCGCCGGGATCACCACGGCGCCCAGCTTCATGGCGGCCAGCATCGCCTTCCACAAAGGCTGCACGTTGCCAAGCAGCAGCAGGATGCGGTCGCCACGCCGGACTCCCAGCGTCCGGAGATGGTTGGCGACCTGGTTTGACCGGGCCGAGAGCGCCGCGAAGCTGATGCTGGTGTCCAGCTCGCCGGGCCCGATGAAGCGCAGCGCCGGGGCCTCATTGCCCGCCGCCATGCGGTCGAAATGGTCCAGCGCCCAGTTGAACCGGTCGAGCACCGGCCAGCGGAACGCCTGCCGCGCCGCCACGATGTCTCGGCGATGCAGGAGCAGCAGGTCGCGGGCAGCGATAAAGGCCTGGGCCGAGTCTGGCATTGGCGAACGATCCTTTTCTCGAACGATCCTTTTCCTCAAATGCATAGCCGATTCCGCTGGCATCGTCTTGCCTCGGGTTGTTGGTGCGCGGCCGCGGTCGCTACCATGCGGCATGACAACGACCCCGCCCGATACGGCCACGCCCAAGTCCAGCCCTCCTGGTAGCCGCGCCCTGTTCCTCGCCTTCTCTGCCACGAGCGTCGTCGCGTTCGGAGGCGCGCTGCCCATGACGCGCCGCATGATCGTGGAGCGGAAGCGCTGGCTGACCGCGACCGAGTTCACCGACCTGCTGGCGCTGTGCCAGTTCCTGCCGGGCCCGAACGCGGTCAACCTGACGGTGGCGCTCGGTGCGCGCTTCCGTGGCGTGCCCGGGTCGCTGGCGGCGCTGGCTGGCATGCTGGCGGCACCGATGGTGGTCGCGATGGGGCTCGGCACCGCCTATGCGCGCTACGGCAGCTTGCCATTGGTGCATCATGGGTTTGTCGGGCTCGCGGCGGCGGCGTCCGGCCTCGTGCTGGCGACGGCGTGCAAGATCGCCTGGCCGCTTCGCACCGAGCCGCTCGGCGCGGCGCTGGCCACGGTCGCGTTCATCGCGGTCGCACTGGTCCGCTTGCCGTTGCTGCCGACCATGCTGACCCTCGTGCCGGTCGGCATCGTGTTGCAGCGCCGCCGGGCGGCATGATTGGGTCCAGCGGGGAGATCGGCTGGCTGGCGCTCGTTTATGCGCAGTTGTCGCTGCTGGCGGTGGGTGGAGTGAGCTCCGTGCTGCCGGAGATGCAACGGCTGGTCGTGGACCAGCACCGCTGGATGGGCAGTTCCGAGTTCGCCGCCCTGTTCGCCCTGGCTCAGGCGGCACCAGGGCCCAACATGCTGGTCGCGACCCTGGTGGGCTGGCGCGTCGCTGGGTTGCCCGGCGCGCTCGTGGCGACACTCGGCATGGTGGGGCCCAGCAGCCTGCTCACTTGGCTTACCGCAGGCGCATGGCATCGTTTTCGTGACCGGCCCTGGCGTCGCCAGGTGCAGGCCGGCCTTGTGCCGGTGACGGTCGGACTGGTCCTGGCAGCCGCCGCGCTGCTCGTGGTCTCGACCAGCACGGACCTTATTACGCCGGTCATAACCCTGGTCGTGGCTGCTGGAGTGCTGGCAACGCGCCTGCACCCCGTGGCCCTGCTCGCCGGTGGGGCTCTGGCCGGCGTGTTATTCGGTACGGCCTAACTTAGGTGCGGGCCAATTGGCCTCAGGTGCTGTGGTGGCCGCGGCGGCGGTGCACCACCCTGGTCGCGGACGGGACCGAAGAAGCGCTGGCGCCGTGAGCCATGGTGGCGTGGAAAGCCTTGGCGAGCTTCATACGGGCATACGAAGCCTGGCGCATCGGCGGCTGGCCGTCATCGGACGCCTCGGCCACCTCCTCGTCCGGTTCGCTGCCGAGGCCCGCCAGGATACGCTCATTGGCCGGGCGTAGGTCGCTGGGCGCCGAGTTCAGCACGGGCGCCGGGGTAATGCCGACGTTTGCGACCATCATTCCGTGGTCCGGGCGGTCGTAGATGAAGCCGTAGGTCGGGTAGACACTGCCGAAATCGCTGCTCTGGCCCAGTGCGACCCGGACTGCTGTCCAGTCATTCTGCGGCGACACGTCAACGACGCTGATGTTCCGGTTGATGGCGCCGCGGCTCGCCCAGTTCGCGTGGTCGATCTCGACGTTGCGGCCGTCGATCACCCGGGAGACGACGGCGACATGCCCGAGGCTCATCCGGCGATTGGCACGGAAGTTGAGCACGCTGCCAACCTCGGGCCGGCTGCCGCGCTCATAGATGCCGACGGCCTTATTCCACCAATTGACGGCATTGCCCGTCAACTCGATCCCGGAATTCTCCCGTGCGAACGGCACGCACTGCAATCCGCCACCGATCCGGCCATATCGTATCGCGGGACGGCCCCAGCCTTGGTTGGCATAGGATGCGGCGCCGGCCTGGATGGCCCGTGCGCTGGCGTTCGCCGCGACCGCGTAGCTTCTGCTGCTGGATTCGGCCGCGTCGGCGGAATGGATGCAGATTGGGGCAGACAGCGCCAGCAGAGCGCCAAAGGCCACCCGTCGTCCGCAATTCCATATCGTCATGCCGTATTCCCTCAGCTCGCCGGTATTCACTCACTCGTGAATGTTGGGTAGCGGCAGGGGACGAAATCTGACAACCCGGTACGTCGGCCTGGACACATCGTTGCCGTATTTTAAGCAAAATCGCCTGTGCATAACGCTGAAGTTAAGGACTAATATCCTAATAAATGGCTCGTAATCACTATCTGCAACAAACAAATGCTACTTAGGCCGGGAGTGACAGTGATGCTAATCAGCCGCTTGCAGGTCGTTTCACATCTGAAGTCTAGGCTTTGCGTGTCCTAGGCTGCGTATGTCGCCGAAGCCGCGCAGCCCAGGGTCAGGCAACCGGTCGTCAGGCGATCACTTGCAGGTCGTGACCATGATCTCGACCAGGTGCCGTGGGTCCGCCATGTTGGCCTGCACGCAGGCGCGGGACGGCGCGCCGCCCTCGGGCAGCCAGGCGGACCAGACCGCGTTCATCGCGTCGCGGTCGCGAATATCCTTCAGCCAAATCTGCGCCTGCAACAGCCGGGTATTGTCGGTTCCATGGGTCTCGAGGATGGCGTCGATGCCGGCGAGCACTTCCTCGGTCTGGCCGGTGATGTCCTTGCTCAGGTCCTTCGCGGTCACGCCCTGGCAGAAGACGAAGCCGTGGTACTCCACGGCCTTGGCCATGACCTTGTTCGGCTCGGTGCGGATGATCTTACTCATGTGACTGCTCCTCGGTCTCTATGGGACCGAGAAGGTTTACGGCCCGGGGCGCAGCCCGGCAACAATGCGGTTCACCGTTCCCCGGCGATGCCGGACTTCAGCGTGCCGCCGGGCTAAAGGTCGGCCCGGTGCCGATGTCGGTGGAAGACCCACCCTTGCCGGGCGCGGTGGAGTTGCTGATGCAGGACGAGATCTGGTTGTCCAGGCCGAACCGGGCGCCGAGCCCGCGGGACGTAATGCCCGAGACATAGTTGCTGGCGAACGGAGTATCCCGCTGGTCGCGCTGCGACAGCTCGACCCGGTTCTGTGCGGCATAAACGCGGTCCGCCTGAGCCCGGCATGCGGCGGTCGTCGCGGCGTCGGCACGGGATCGCGGCGCCGACTGGCATCCGGCCGCCACCAGCGGCAGCGTCATAACGAGGACAACCAAGGCCAGCCGGTCGGTCGGAAAAAACGTCATGCAAGAGCTCCTGTGGAGGGGGGCGGGGCAGGCAGGCAGGCGAGCCGCGCGCGAAACCCGGTTTCATCGAACCGTGCGTCGGGGGTCAACTGCGCGGTCGCGGCGGTACTCAGCAGGGCCGGGTGCAGCGCGGTCCCGGTGCGGCCGATCTGAAACAGCGTCGCGGTCCACGGCGCGCGGGCCAGCAGGTCCACGAGCGCCAGCAGCCGCAGGCACAACGACAGGCCGTAGCTGGTCTGCATCCCCACTGTCCCGTCCACGGCGCTGGCCCAGCAACGCGCGTCCTCATCGGACAGGGCAAGGTCGGTGACGCTCCCATCCGGCCTGCGGAAGCGGAACAACCGCGCGGCGCCCCATGCCGCGTCTGACGCCGCGTCTCGCGCTGCCTCCCATGCCGCCGCGAGGTCGCGCCCGAGCACGGGCGGCAATGCCTCGGGCGGCAGATCCACGAGGTAGGTCATCGTGCCGTCCAGGGTGCGGCCGACGTGAATGGGAGTGGGAGAGTGCTGCATTACACAACAAAGATGGACCTCCGCCCGCAGGTGCGCCAGCCTAGGCGGGCAGAACGCTGGAGAAATCATGGCCGACCCCGCCGCGCTGACCGCGACAGCCGCCGCCCAAGCCATCCGTGCCGGCACCCTGGCGCCCGCCGAGCTGATGGAAGCCTGCCTGGACCGGGTCGCCGCGCGCGAGCCCATCGTGCAGGCGATGGCGTTCCTCGACCCGGCCCAGGCCAAGGCCGTCATGCCTCAGCCGGGCCCGCTGCATGGCCTGCCGATCGGCGTGAAGGACGTGCTGGACACCGCCGACATGCCCAGCGAATACAACTCCGCTATCTGGCGCGGGCACCGGCCGCGAGCGGACGCCGCCTGCGTCGCCTGGGCCAAGGCCGCCGGCGCCGTCGTGCTGGGCAAGACCGTCACGACCGAGTTCGCCACCCGCACGCCCGGTCCCACCACCAACCCGCACGACCCCGCCCGCACGCCCGGCGGGTCCAGCAGCGGCTCGGCGGCAGGCGTCGCGGCCGGGTTCTTCCCGCTGGCGTTCGGCACCCAGACTGCCGGCAGCGTGATCCGCCCGGCCGCCTTCTGCGGGGTCGTCGGCTACAAACCCAGCTTTGGCCTGGTGAACCGCATGGGCATGAAGCTGATGTCGGACCGGCTGGACACGGTCGGCGTCATGGCCCGCAGCGTGGCCGACTGCGCCCTGTTCGTGGGCGCGGTGTCCGGGCACGACCTCGGCGATCCCGAGTCCCGCTCGTCATCCGCCCCCCGCATCGGCCTCTGCCGCACCCCGGTCTGGGAGCGCGCCGGGCCGGAAACGCCCGAGTTGTTCGAGCGCGTCGCCGCCCAGCTTACCCGCGCCGGCGCGAAGCTGCGCGACTTTGAATTGCCTGCCGAGTTCGCGGCGCTCGAAGTCGCCCATTCCGTCATCATGAACAACGAGAGCGCCCGCGCCCTGGGATGGGAGATGACCAATGCCCGCGACCAACTGAGCGCCCCGCTCCGCGAACGGCTCGAGTGGGGCCTGGCGCAGCCCGAGGCGGCGGTGGTCGAAAGTCAGGCGCTGTTCCGCTTCCTGCAATGCGGCTTTGCCGAGGCCATGGGCGATTTCGACATGCTGCTGACGCCCGCCGCCGCGGGGGAGGCGCCGGTCGGCCTGGCCTGGACCGGGGACGCGGGCTTCAACTTCATCTGGACCAGCCTGCACGTGCCCTGTGTCACCGTCCCCGCGGGCGTTGGCCCGAACGCGATGCCGCTGGGCGTGCAGATCGTCGCGCCGCGCGGGCAGGACCGCGAGGCGCTGGCCTGGGCGGCCTGGGTCGCCGCGGCGCTGGGCTAATCAGCCGGCCGGATGTGGGCGGGCAGCGTGGCCAGCGACTCGACCGTGTCGAAGTCGCGCAGCACGGCGTCGTCGCCCAGTTCGACCTGGGCCACGTATTCACTATGACGCTCCAGCAGCGGCCGCGCGCCCACGTCACCCACCAGCCCCGCGATGTCCGGGAAAAACCGCCGGTCCCACAGCACTGGGTTGCCGATCTTGCCGCGGTAGGTCGGCACCACGACGGACCGGCCCTCGTCGGGATCATAGGCATCGATCAGCCGCCCGATCATCCGTCCCGTCACCAGCGGCATGTCGCCCAGGCAAACCAACGCCGCCGAGGCCGTCCCCGGCACCGCTGCGATCCCTGCCCGCAGGCTGGCGGACAGCCCGTCCGCGTAGTCCGCCGCGTGCACGATCTGCACCGGCCGGCCGGCGAGAGCAGCGCGAACCTCCTCCGCCCGGTGTCCCGTTACCACGATCACCGGCCGCGCCGCGCTCGACAGCAGGTTATCCACCACCCGCGCCACCATCGGCCGCCCGGCGCGGTCCAGGACCAGCAGCTTGTTATGCGGCGCCATCCGGCTGGACCGTCCGGCCGCCAGCACGATTCCTGTCACTGTCGGAGGCGCCACGGCCGGCACCGCGACCGGCGCCACCGCCTTGGCCCGGTGCAGCGGACGCGCGCCGGCATCCTTCAGCAATCCGCCCAGGCCCATCCCGGCGATCACCGCCCCGTCCACCTGCAGCCCGGCGAACAGCCGCGACAGCACCCAGTCGATCCCGTTCAGCTTCGGACTGCGCGCGCAACCCGGCAGCACCAGCGCCGGACGTTCCCCGATCCGCCCCAGGCAGATCAGGTTGCCGGGATCGACCGGCATGCCGAAATGCAGGATCTCGCCACCGGCCGCGACGATGCCCGCCGGCCCGACATCCCGCCGGTCCACGACGGCGCTGGCCCCCGCGACCAACAGGACGTCGGCGTCCTGCGACATCAGCTCCCGCAACGCCGCCGCGATCGGCGCCTCCGCATGGGCGCATTCCAGCGGCGGCAGCATGGTGCCGGTAAGCCCGGCGACCCGTGCGGCCGTGGCCTCCGCCGTGCCGGCCAGGATGCTGTGCTTCATGCCTGGCAGGCTGGTCATCACCAAGCCGACACGGAGCGGCCGGAACGGATGCAGCTGCAGGACCGGCCGTTGCCGGGCGAGGTCCTCCGCCTGCGCCAGCACGCCCTCCGGGACGGCAAAGGGGATGATCTTGATGGTCGCCACCATCTCCCGCGCCGCTACGCTGGCCGAGTCGGGCAGAGTGCCAACCGTCAGCGCCTCATGCACCGCGTTCACCGCATCGAGCCCGGCCCGGTCCACCCGCAGCAGTCCCGGCGTCGCCGCAATCAGGTTCACCCGCCCGGTGCTGGCGCGGCTCGCCGTGAGCGACGGCGTAAGGAGCGCTTGCGCCAGCCGGTGTGCTGCAGCGTCCTCCGCCACGTCCCCGGGCTCAAGCCGGGCTGCGATGACGTCATGGATGCCAGCGCCTTGCAGCGCCTCGATCGCCCCGGCATTTAGCACCGAGCCTTTCCGCAGTACGCTGCCCGGCAAGCGCTGCGTATGGGCCAGCACCGCGCCGAGGGCGTCCGCCAGCGGAACCCGGCCGAAGATCACCCGGCCAGCGCCGCCCCGCGCCGGACGGCCACGATCTGCGCCAGGATCGACAACGCGATCTCCGGCGCCGTCACCGCCTCAATATTCAGCCCGACCGGCCCACGGATTCGCGCCAGCGCCGCGTCGTCATGACCGAGCTCCCGCAGCCGGGCCAACCGGGCGGCATGCGTCTTCCGGGACCCGAGCGCGCCGATGTAGAACGCCTGGGACCGCAGCGCCCGGTCCAGCGCCGGGTCGTCGAGCTTCGGGTCATGCGTCAGCGTCACGACCGCGGTCCGGCTGTCCGGCCGCAGCGCGTCCATGGCCTCGTCCGGCCAGTCCGTGCTGACCGTGACGCCGGGAAACCGCTCATCGCTCGCAAAGGCCCGGCGCGGATCGGCCACCGTCACCCCATATCCCAGCCCGGCCGCCATCGGCACCAGCGCCTGCGCGATATGCACGGCGCCCACCACGACGAGGCGCAGCGGCGGATTGTAGGCGTGCAGGAACCATTGCGCCCCATCCGCGTCCACCGTCCGGCTGCTATCGGCCTGCAACGCATCCTCGGCGGCGGCGGCAAGTCCCGCCGGCGCATCGGAGTCGGGCAGCAAGAACTGCTCGCCGGACGGCAGACGCGTCGCCAGCACCACCGGACGCAGCGCCGCCCGGGCCTGCTCCAGGCGGGTCAGGAGGTCGAGCCTCATCCCAGGCGCTCGACGAATACCTTCAGCTTGCCGCCACAGGCCAGGCCGACCTCCCAGGCGCGCTCGTTGGTCACGCCGAAGTCCAGCAACTGTGGCGCGCCGGTCTCCATCGTGCGCTTCGCGGCATCCGCGACCGCCCCCTCGATGCAGCCGCCGCTGACCGACCCGGCCATCCGGCCGCTTGCCGTCACTGCCATTTGGCTGCCGGCCGGACGGGGTGAGCTGCCCCAGGTCTCCGTCACCGTCGCGATCGCAACCTGTTCGCCCGCAGCCGACCACGCGGCGGCGGTGCCCAAAACGTCCTCTGCCTCGGTCATGCAGTCCTCCCATTCATCGTATGCCCGCGCGGCGGCACCGGGCGGGACAGCAGGTCCACCAGGGCGCGCAGGCTGTCGAGGCTGTGGACCGTCCGAAACTCGTCCACGTGCGGCAGCATCGCCCGGATGCCACTGGACTTGGGCTGGAACCCGTCCCACCGCAACAGGGGATTCAGCCAGATCAGCCGCCGGCAGGACCGGTGCAGCCGGTCCATGTTCTCCGCCAGGCCCACGGCGCCGTCCCGGTCCAGCCCGTCCGTCACCAGCAGCACCACGGCGCCCTGGCCTAGCACGCGCCGGGCCCAGCGGTGATTGAACTCTGCGAGCGCCTCGCCGATCCGCGTGCCGCCGGACCAGTCGGGCACCGCGTGCGACACCATCTGGAACGCGACCTCGGGGTCCCTGAAGCGCAGTTGCCGCGTGATGTTGGACAGCCGGGTGCCGAACAGGAACACGTGCACCCGGTCCCGGTCGTTCGCCACAGCATGCAGGAAATGCAGCAACACCTGCGCGTATCGCGCCATGCTGCCCGAGATATCGCACAGCACCACCAGCGGCGGCGGGCGCACCACACGGGCGCTGCGGGACAGGTCCACCATCTCTCCCCCGCGGCGCAGGCTACGGCGCAAGGTGGCCGCGAGGTCGATCCGTGGCCCATTTGCATCCGGCCGCAGCCGCCGGGTGCGGCGCAGGTCGAGCGGCAGGGACAGGCGGCGGATTTCGGCCTTGGCCCGGCCGACCTGTTCGGCGCTCATCTGCTCGAAATCCATGCTGCGCAGCTGCTCCTGCTCGCTCACGGTCATGACGGCGTCGAGCTCGGGGCCTGTGTCCTCTGCCTTGGGCGGGCGGGCGAGGGGTGTGGTCATGGCCTCGGCGATGCGGCGGCTGCCGGGCTGCGGCCGCTGTTCCTTGGGCGGCCTGCCGTCCATAAGGGCAAGCGCGGCGGCCTGCTGCGCTGCATTGGGATCGCGCCAGAACAGGTCGAACGCGTGGTCGAACAAATCCATGTGCTCGTGCCGGTGCACCATCAGGCCACGCAGTGCCGCCCGGGCCTGCGTCTTGTCGCCGAGATCGATCAGCTCCAGCGCCTGCGCCGCGGCGATCACCTCGGCCGGGCCGACCGGCAGCCCGGCCCGACGCAGCAACCGCGCGAAATGCATCACGTTGAGGCCCAGCTTGCCGGTCGCGGCGGTCATGGCGCCGCCTGGGAACCCGCCTTGGCCTCCGCCATCAACCGGGCTGCCTCCGCACCGCGGATCTTCGCGATGTCGTCTTGGTATTTGAGCAAGACACCCAGCGTCTCGTCCACTGACTCGGCGCTTAGCTCCTGCTGGTCCAGATACTGCAGCGCGCCCGCCCAATCGATGGTCTCGGCGACGCCGGGCAGCTTGAACAGGTCGGTGTTCCGCAGCCGCTGCACGAAGTCCACGACCTCCTGCGACAAGCGGTCCGGCAGGCCCGGCGCCTTGGCGGCCAGGATCGCGCGTTCGCGGGTCGCCGTCGGGTAATCCACCCATTGATACAGGCAGCGGCGCCGGATCGCGTCGTGCACCTCCCGCGTCCGGTTGCTGGTCAGCACGACCACGGGCGGCACGGCGGCGCGGACCGTGCCGTATTCCGGAACGGTGATCTGGAAATCGGCCAGCAACTCGAGCAGGAACGCCTCGAACGGCTCGTCGGCGCGGTCCAGCTCGTCGATCAGCAGCACGGCGGGCGGCAGGTCCGGATCGATGGCGGACAGCAGTGGCCGGGCTTGCAGGAACGGACGGGAGAAGATGCTCTCGGCCAAGCGGTCCTGGTTGCGGTCGCCTCCGGCCTCCGCCAGGCGGATCGCCATCAGCTGGCGCGCATGGTCCCATTCATAGGCAGCCGCCGACAGGTCCATGCCGTCATAGCATTGCAGCCGCACCAGCCGCCGGCCCAGTCCGGCCGCCAGCACCTTGGCGATCTCGGTCTTGCCGGTGCCTGGCTCGCCCTCAAGGAACAATGGCCGCCGCATGGCGAGCGCCAGGTGCACCGTGGTCGCCAAACCCCGGTCGGCGATGTAGCCGCCCGCCGCCAGCAACGTGGCGGTCTCGGCGACGGTGCCGGGCAGTGCCCCGGCCAGGTGCCCGTCAGCCAAAGACGTAGCTTTTGAAGATCATGATGAAGATGATCAAATAGAGCACCGCGCCGACGAAGGCGATGCGCGGGAAGCCGAACGGCTGCTCCGGGATCATCGAGAAGAGGCTGATCGCGGCGGGCGGCCGCTTGGGCAGGTGCAGCGGCGGTTGCAGCTCCGGCGCTTCGCCCTCGCCGAGGGGCGTCGCGATGCTGGCGGCCAGCGGCGTTTGCGCAGGCGCCGCAGTGGAGACCGCCGCCGCCCTCGCCCGCGCGCGATCTACGGCCGGCTGCGGCGCCTCGACGGGTGCGAGCGCATCCGGCGCTGCGGGAGGCAGCACGTTTGCAGGCACGGGCGCTGCTTGCGCGGCGGCAGGCTCGGGGTTCGCCACCTCCGCCGTGAATCGGTCGAAGAACAGGTCCGCCATCTGCTTGCTGGTGGCATCGATCAGCCGCGCTCCGAGCTGCGCGATCTTGCCGCCGACCTGGGCCTTCACGTCATACTGCAAAAGCGTGCCCGCGCCGTCGTCGGACAGCCGCACATTGGCTCCCCCTTTCGCAAACCCGGCGACGCCGCCCTGGCCCTCGCCGCTGATGCGGTAGCTGTTGGGCGGATCGAGGTCGGTGAGCTGCACCTTGCCGGTGAAGCGGGTCGCGATCGGGCCGATCTTGACCGCAGCCGTCGCCTTCAAGTCGGTATCGGACGTCTTCTCCAGACTCTCGCAGCCCGGAATGCAAACCCGCAGCACCTCAGGGTCGTTCAGCGCGTCCCACACCTTCTGCCGGGGCGCGGGAATACGCCGCTCGCCTGTCATGTCCATGTCGTCACCTCATACAGTGCGCCGGACGTTAGTGGCAGGGTGGCGGCCGCGCAACCAAGCCCCACCTGACGATCCCGCGCAGACCTGGTAAACGGGTCGCGAAGCCAAGTGTTCCGGAGCCGCCCCATGTCATACCTGGTTGCCGCCGATGTCCCCGCCGAGCCCGCCGGCGACCGCTTTCGCGCGTTGGTCGAGCGTGGCGGCATCCTGCAGATTCCCGGCGCCCATAACGGCATGGCGGCCCTGCAGGCGAAGGCGGCCGGGTTCGAGGCGGCTTACCTTTCTGGCGCCGCGATGACGGCCAGCATGGGCTTGCCAGACCTCGGCATGATCACCGTCGAGGAGGTCTGTTTCTTCGTCCGCCAGGTCGCCCGCGCCAGCGCCCTGCCGGTGCTGGTGGATGGCGACACCGGCTATGGCGAGGCGCTGAACGTCATGAGCATGGTCCGCAGCTTCGAGGACGCCGGCGCCGCCGCCGTGCACATCGAGGACCAGCTTCTGCCGAAGAAGTGCGGGCACCTGAACGACAAGCGGCTGGCGGACGCGCATGACATGGCCGCCAAGGTCGCGGCGGCGCGGAAAGCCCGGCGGCACCTGTATATCCTGGCCCGCACCGACGCCGCCGCGAGCGAGGGCATGGACGGCGCCGTCGCCCGCGCCAGGCTGTATATGGACGCTGGCGCCGACGCGATCTTCCCGGAGGCGCTGCATTCCGCCGAGATGTTCCGCGAGTTCGCCGCCCGCATGCCCGGCGTGCCGTTGCTCGCCAACATGACCGAGTTCGGCCGCACGCCGTTCTTCACCGCCACCGAGTTCGAGGCCATGGGCTACCGCATGGTCATCTGGCCGGTGAGCTCGCTGCGCGTGTCGGCCAAGGCGTCGGAGCGCCTGTATGCCGCCATCCGCCGCGACGGCGGCACGCAGAACGTGCTCGACCAGATGCAGACCCGGGCCGAGCTGTATGCCACGATCGACTACGCTGGCTACGAGGCGCTGGACCAAAGCATCGTCAACACCGTGGTTCCGCACGGCATGCCGCAGCGGGACTGAGGGTGCTGTATGACCCGCGGCGGCGCCCGGTCTATGTGGGCAGCGAGATCTATCGCCGCTCCACCTACGGTCCCAGCCATCCCTTGGCGATCCCGCGGGTCACCACCTGCACCGACCTGTGCCGGGCGATGGGCTGGCTGCCGGATGAGGTGTTCGTCACGGCACCGATGGCCGAGCTCGCCGCCGTCACCCGCTTCCATGCCCCGGACTACGTCGCCGCCTTGGCCCGCGCCGAGGCAGCGCAGTGCGTGTCCGAGGACGACCGCGTCCGATATCGCATCGGCGCCGAGGGCAACCCGGTGTATCCGGAAATCTTCCGCCGCCCCATGACCTCGGCCGGCGGCGTCCTGCTATCGGCCTCGCTCACGGCGGACGGCGGCGTGGTCCACTGCCCCGGCGGCGGCACGCATCACGGCCGCCCCGCCCGCGCCAGCGGATTCTGCTACCTGAACGACCCGGTGCTGGGCATCCTTGCCTGGCTCGACCAGGGGCTCGACCGGATCGTTTATCTCGACATCGACGCCCACCACGGCGACGGCGTGCAGGACGCGTTCCACGACGATCCCCGCGTGCTGACCATCAGCGTGCACGAGGCCGGGCGCTGGCCGTTCACCGGGGCCGCCACCGACCGCGCCGGTGGCGCCGCGCGCAACCTGCCGGTCCCGCAGGGCTTCAACGACAGCGAGATGGCCTGGCTGCTCGACCACGCGATCCTGCCGCTGATTGCCGCCCACCGGCCGCAAGCGATCTTCTTGCAATGCGGCGCCGATGCGCTGGAGGAGGACCCGTTGGCCCGCCTGTCCCTGTCCAACAACGCACACTGGTCCGTCGTGTCGGCGGTCCGCGACCGGGCGCCCCGGCTGATCGTGACCGGCGGCGGTGGCTACAACCCCTATACGGTCGGCCGTTGCTGGGCTGGGGTTTGGGCCACCCTGAACGACATCCCCATCCCGGACCGCACGACGCCCGAGGCCGAGGCCGTGCTGCGCGCGCTCACCTACAACCGCGCCGCCGGCCGCAACCCGCCCGCCCACTGGTTCACCACCATCCGCGATGCGCCGCGCGACGGGCCGGTTCGCGACTCTATCAAGCAACTCGCCTTTCAGACGCTTTCGGAGCACCCTGCATGACCCGCCGTCTCCTGCTCGCCTTCCTGATGACGATCCCCCTGACCGCAAAGGCTCAGACCGCAGCGCAACCCGAATTGCCGAAGGAGCCGCTGTCGATCACCACCCGGGACGGCAAGCGCCATGAGTTCCAGGTCGAGATGGCGCTGACCGAAGGGCAGCAGACGACCGGCCTGATGTTCCGCCCCAGCGTGCCCGCGGATGGCGGGATGCTGTTCGACTGGGGCACGCCGCGGGACAACAACATGTGGATGCGCAACACGGTGAGCCCGCTCGACATGCTGTTCATCAACGCCGACGGCACGATCCGCCGCATCGCCGAGGACACCGTGCCCGGCAGCCTTGCCGTTATCGAGAGCCGCGGCCCGGTCCGCGCGACCCTGGAGCTCGCGGCCGGCACGGCAAAGCGGCTGGACATCCGGGTGGGCGACAAGGTGCAGAGCCGCATCTTCGGCAACGCTTCGTAGCGCTCGGCCTTGCGCTTGGTCTTGCGCTTCTGGGGCCTGGAACCTAGGTTGCACCCGGTTCGGGGCGTGGCGCAGCCTGGTAGCGCGCTTGTTTTGGGTACAAGAGGCCCCCGGTTCGAGTCCGGGCGCCCCGACCAATCATTTCGAGGAACCAACCATGCGTGCCCGCATCTTCCAGCGCCCCAAAACCGCCACCCAGTCCGGCCAGGCCGGCGCGGGCAACTGGGTGCTGGAATACCAGCCGACCGAGCGTGAGAAGAACGATCCGCTGATGGGCTGGTGGGGCAGCAGCGACACGCTCGGCCAGGTGCGCCTGCGCTTCGACACTTCGGCCGACGCCGTTGCCTTTGCCGACAAGAAGGGCGTTGCCTACGATCTCGAGGTGCCGCCCGCCACGCGCCCGATCAAGCCGAAAGCCTATGCCGATAATTTCCGCTACGGCCGGGCTGAAAACTGGACGCATTAGCTGTATGCATGGGGGCAACGCGCCCTTAGCTCAGTTGGATAGAGCGGCGGCCTTCTAATCCGCATGTCGGGGGTTCGAATCCCTCAGGGCGCGCCATTGGCAATTCACATCGATGTTGTGAAGTGACAGAGTTATCTGGAACTGACCGAGATAAATGGATTCCGTGACGGGTAAGATGGAATCACAGCCGTAGAACTCTGGAATCTGTGTCAAAAAAGTTCTGGAGTCCATGGTGCGAACTGCGTAGGCCCCATTGGGATAACCCATCCTAAAGCCCTGGCTCTCTATCTTAACTGACTATTCAACACACGCGATCGGTGATGAGGGTAGCCAAGAGCGCATATCCTGCTTGAGATGCTATTTATCTTTGGCTTCCCGCAGCATGCCACGCACGCGGGCAGACGCTACAGCAGCGTGCCAATGCGCCAATGCCATCTCGGGTTAGATCGAGTACGTCCTGATTGGGTGCTGATCGTAGCCGGACGAAGTCGGCCGAGCCGGGGCAATCGGACATAGAATCGGCGCGTACCGCCTTGCTAAGCGGCGGCTTCGGGCAAAGCTGATGCTTGATGAGCAATGTGGCATACGTCTTCTTAGACGCGAATATCCTCCTGCACTTTCAGCCTCCCGACCAGATGGACTGGTCTGCCCTGTGTCGGGCGGAGCGGGTGAACTTGGTCGTCTATCCACTCCTTATGACCGAACTCACGAAGGCGAAGGATGAGCATCCGCGTCGCAATCTCCGCGACCGGGCGTCGGTGCGCGAAGTATGGGTGCGGGAGAGGCTGTCCCGCTTGGAAACGCCAGTCCGGCCGGGTGTGTTCCTAACGCGCGACACAAAGGAGCCGCGTTCGCTGGCAAGGGAGTTGGACCTCGACTGGCAGCACCGGGACGACAGGATCATCGCCCACGCCGTCAGCTATGCCAGACAAGGTCGCCGCACCTTCGTGATGACAAACGACGGCGGCTTGGAGTTGAAGTTACCTGATTTCGACATCCACGCCCTTGTTCCCGACCAGAGCCTGCGGCTCGCATCCGAACCCGATCCCGAGAAGCTTCGCGCCGACAGGGCGGAGAATGCACTTCGCGAGGTAACGAACCGACTGCCCAAACTCGTAATCGCGTCTCCTATGCCGATAGCCTTGCCTCTTCCGCCGATGACGGAAACCGAAGAAGAATTCATCCAACGCCAACTTGCGAAGGCACAGGGGGCGTATGAGCAATACCAACGAGGTCTTTACGGCCACGGGCGACCGCTCCAAGCGGGGTTCGATACCATTGATACGCCGAGGAACGCTGCACATTTTACCCAGGCCAAGAGCTATCTTGCGACGTACTATCGCTGGCTCGACCGCATAGATGGGGCGCAGCAGACCACGCTGACGGTCGAGAATATTGGCACCTCTCCGGCGACGAACGTCCGCCTTCGTCTTCAAACGCCCTCCTTCCTTGGCATCCTCGACCGCAGGTCGATTGGTCCTGCGCCGTCGCGCCCCCCCATGCTCTCTGTGGTCTTTGCAGGCATCCAGCCAGAAGCTCCTGTATCCATCTCCGGACAGAATCTCTTCTTCTACGACCCCAACGCCAAGCGCTTCGCCATTGCCGCCGATCTCCACGGGGCCGAATATGCGTTTGAGCGTATTCCCCACCAGGACCGAGCAATCACCCCGGAAATCTATTTAGTAGCCGACCGCGATTCGCCTCCAGGCAACACCGCCGTCAGTGTCAGTATCCTCTGCGACGAGGTTGGACTACCTCAAACATCGTTCATTCCGATCAGAGTGTTCGAGCTATGACCGGGGCCATGCTGCTTCATCGGACCCGAAGGCGAGGGCAGCTTGGGTGTCACGGGTATGCACGGGCGTGCATCGACTATCTGCATAAGCCAGAATCTTGGCCAGCCTTGCGTGGCGTATGGCAGCCGCTTTTCCGAGGTGATCGCAAAGTTCAATGGTGCGCTGACAAACCGCATCCACCTTGAACAGCTTGGGATCTTGAGGAAGTGGAACCACATAACAAGGCTAGTGCGGTCGCTGAGTTGGAGACCGGCATGGTGAGGTTCGCTGGTTCGATGCATAACCAAGGCGTGTGTGCAATCCTTTGCCGAACTCCGTGGTGTTCCGCATCCGTGCTCGACCCTGACTGATTGCGCAAATTGGGCGGACAGCATTCCGCCCGGCCCAGGTGGTTGACCTTCATGCCTTACTCCAGCTTGCGACCTGGCCAGCCGAATTCGGTTCTCCACAGGAATGCCGGTGACAATGGGGTCCGTCTAGCCTACGGCGAGGCAGCCGACGGCCGAATGGTCCACGTAGATGACGTTCCGCAAGGACTGGCTTGTGGCTGCAAATGTCCCGCCTGCGGAGGACCCTTGGTGGCACGCCAGGGCCAGATTTTGGTTGCCCACTTCGCACACCACGTCGATCGGAATTGCGCCGCTGCATACGAAACGATGCTGCACCAGCTGGCTAAACAGATCATCGCCGACAAAATGGAGTTGCTTCTACCTGCTGTCCAAGCGGATGACGGCGTCAAATGGAAAGAACTGCAGTAACAGCCCAGGTCCTCTCGTTGGAGGGGGGCATTGACAGGTCACGGCTGAGTACGAGTCAACGTGTCAATGGCACCGCCCGATGACACAGGCTCCGGAGACGACGTATCGGCCGCGATTGGCATT
>JAABUW010000233.1_pt1 | contig 118067 bp, 18 predicted proteins | sample 5560081 | NCBI WGS metagenome assembly JAABUW01 (sample SAMN10711882, study PRJNA513363) | rock metagenome | isolation source: Antarctica rocks | place: Antarctica: Victoria Land, Knobhead sud
GTATAATATAATAGTAAATTTATATTTATCCTTAAGGTATATATACTATTAATAGAAGAAATTAATAATATTAATAATAGTAATTTAATAATAACCCTTAACGGCGTTAATTATATTATTCTATAAAAGTAAATAATAGACGTCTACTATAACTATAGTATTTAAACCTCGAATATTAATAATAATATAACTCTTCTTAATACTGTCTAATCTTATAGTCTAAATAATAAAGACTAGGAAATTAAATAAAGTAGTTTATATCGTTCATTTAAACCGTTCCTAAATATATAGTTTATTAAAGATTTCGTTAATAATCTTCCGGCTCTCGTTATTTATAGGATAAATATATACTATTTTAAATACTTTATCTTCCTAGTCGGCGCGAAGTAATATACGTATTTATTTATTTTCTAGAATATCAATAAAGCCTCCTTCTATTTAAAGTATAGAGAATTAATTAATAACCTTTACTAGCTCTAGTTATTTACTATAAATAATAATACTATTTAAGAGAATATTATTCTTTACCGAAATAATTACCTCTATTAATAAAATAAAAGATTAGGAATTAATTAGATTCTCTATATCTTTACCCCTTAAAGATTATTTAAAAAGTAATAAACTAGTACTAGCGGTAACCGTACTATTAAAAGCGTTTTTAATAAAAACTTCTTTATACTTTTATAAAGGCCTTCGTATAACGAGCTCCCGAATATCGTTATCGTTTATAGTAATACTATAGTAGTTATTAAATTAAACCTCGATTACTTAACCTAGCTTTATATTTTTAGGGATTTTAATATACTTATCCGTTTTATTCTTTATAAATACTAAGTTTATTTTATTATTAACGATTCCGGTAAAGAAATATAGATTAGTATCTACCGGTTTAAAGAAATAATCTCGTACTAGTAGATTAAATTTATAGACTTCGATAATTATCGTAACTTATAGGGGGATAATTTTTATTTTCATAATATATATCGGCCGGTTTATATTTATACCTCTTAAATAAATATTAATAAAGTACTTTATATCGTACTTACTAATATAGATTATTTACTAAAATTTTAATATATCTATCTCTTTAGAGGCTATAACGTCTATATTAATAAATATATTTATTTTAAAATTATTCATAATATAGACTTTTTTAGGGGCGGTTTCGGTTATTATTTTATTATCGCTCTTATTTTTCCCGAGGAAGTATAAAGAGGTAACGATATATTTAGAAATAATATAATAATTAATACTAATACCGGTAATTTAAAATAGGGTTACTATAGTACGGATTCTAGCTTTTAAAAGAAAGTATATTATAAATTTATAATCGGCGATAGTTACTCTATAACTAGTATCTTTATAACTTTTTTTTATTTTAATTCTAGAGTTTAGGCCGATTCGAATACCGGTATACTAGTATTTTCTAAATACTTATCTTATTCCTATATTTTTAGAAGAACCGTAATTTGATTTAATAATAGGTTTTTATTTTAGTAATTCGTTATTCGTTTTAGTTTAATAATAGGTTTCTATATTCTCGTTTATTACTAAAGACTATTTACTCTTCTAAATAGTATTTATAATTAAATATTTAGGGTAAGAGGTTTTAATAGGGTTCCTACCTAAACTTTAATTTCTAAAATATATATATAGTACGTTTTTAAAAGAGAACGACTCTTTATATATATAGTACTCGATTTATTTAGGCGTATCGATAATAGTCGTCTAATAACTAGTTATTTCGTTTTATTTATTATAATAATCGTTTTACTACTAATCCTGGCTCTATTTATTAATATAATTAATATTAAATATAGATTACTCTTTTAGTTATAACTCTATAATATTATTTTTTTAAGAATAATTCTTTTATACCTCGGTTCTATAATAAATAATTATACGTCTAGGGGGTACTTATTATTACCCGAAATAATTAAAATTATAACTACCGATTATAGGCCTATGGTTTTCTTAACGCGGTTAAAAATTAGGACGATTTCTATTTCTAGGAGGGAAAGATATATTTCTAATACTATTACTAATAATCTATAATTAAATAAGTAGCGGTTAAATTTAACGAGGCTACTACTACGTTTAAGAGATACTTAATATATTCTAGTAGGCCGGATTAATAAATTAATAAAAAATAGTTTAAGGTAACTAGTTCTATTATAATTAAAACTAATTAAGTTATTAATAATTCTACTAACTTTATCGTAAGCCCTCTAACTTAGGAGGTGGTAAAAACCTAGTCGTTTTATTACTTTATATTATTTCTAACTAGGCTTCTTCTTTAGTATTAAGTAAATTAAGGAATTTATCTAATAAAATACTAGGCTTAGGCGGATTAATAAAAGATTTAAAATTAGAGTTAATATAATCGTAGATTATAGATATTTATTAATATATACTAGGAATATCGGCGGCCCTAGTTAAATTAAATATTTTATTTATATATTATTTAGGCGTTTTACTAGTATATATTTAAATAAATTTATATTTACTAAAACGAAGCTTATATATAACTTCTAGTATTTTTATTTTAAATTACTTAATAAAACGACTTATCTATTTAGGGCTAGCGAAGGTACGTATTAATATTTTAGTATTAATATTTAATTTATTCGAGAACTATTTAAGGGCTACTTCTTTAAAATATAAAAATAAAAACTTTCGTACCTCCTCTTCGCCGTACTATTTAATTATATTATTAACGCGATCTTTAAAATTAAAAATATTCTTATATATAGTATATTTTTTTAAAATAAATAGGTTATCCTTCCTATCGCCTTTAAAGTCGAAGAATTTAATCTCTTCGAGTTTTAATTTATTCTAGGCGTTTACTCTAGTACTAGTTCTATTTTAACAAGTTAAGTTCTTTACTCCTAATAGGCCTTAAGGTCCTATCGGGTCTTCCTTTATCTTAACTATTAATTTAATAATAAGGGCCTAAATTTCTAGCGATTCTATAAATTATATTATTTATTCGGAATCTATAGTAGGTTATTTAGGCTCGAGAGGAGTTATAATTTCTTTATTTTTAAGTTCGTCCTCTAAAAACTACTTTTTTTATAAATATTAATATAGCTTTTTAATATCCCTTCGGAAAATACTAATAAACGGTATTATAATTATTTTATTAATAATTTAAAGTAGTTATATAATAGGTTATTTAAACTTAATATACTCCGAGAGGTCGTTATTAAACTACTTCGCTTTCCGGCCCCTTTTTAATAAATATTAAAGAGGTATTTTAGTAGGAGGATAAAGAGACTATATAATTATTTAAATAACTACTCGTCTAATATTAAAAATAACTTTTATTTATTTTAGGATATATTTACTTAATAATAGGAATTCTTATAAATAGAAAGTAAAATTAACTATAATAAGGCTTAGTTAAACTTCTTCTAAGGTAATAATTAAGGTAATAATTAATAATAAATACTAAAAGTAGTAATACTAGGCGAATAATAAAAGTAGTATTAAAAAACTAGTATTCTAGTATTCTTTTTCTATAATGGAAATATAAAAGATATAACTAGTAATATATTTACTAGGCTAGATATTTACCTAATAGGTAGTTTATTAAAATAAATAATTATATTAATAAAAGAGAAATAAATAAAGAGACGTTCTAAATATTTAATTTAGTATTTATTATAAATACTTTAAATAAAAAGGGTATTAAATAAATTACTTTAATAACTTAATAAAAAGTTTAGAAGTATCTATTTAAAGTAGTAGGGTATAGTATAGAAGTATTAAATAAATATAACGTAAATAAAACTCGCTGTCGATACGGAGTAAATTATTTTGAATATAGTAGTTAATAAGGAGTATATTAGTCGTTTTAAGGGTTATTTTACTATTTATAACTAATATAATCGTTCTTACTAATATAGAAGAAGTATAGTTCTATATTAATATCGCCGTTACTACTATTTAATACGGGGTCAGTATAATAGTATATAATATAAAAGATATTAATTATTTTATAGAGGATTTGATTTTAATATATTAGAATCCTAATATTACTCTAGTCCCGATAGGGCTAGTAGTAGGGCTTAGCCTACTATTTTAGTAAATATCTATAATAATACTCCTACTAAAGTTTACCCCGTGATAATAATATCGTCTTTATATTAAATAAAAATCTAGAGGGGCGGCCTAGGAAAATTAATAAATTTTTAAAATAAAACTTTCTATATTATTTTTCCTAGCGGTTAATAATTTATTTAGACGAAATAATCTATTTTTTATTAAACGAGTATAATATTACTATTAATAAAAATATTATCTAGTAATATCTTTACCGGCTAAATTAAAATAAAAAGATTTAATATAAAATCGCTCGTAAATATAATTAAGCTTTAAGAATTATTTAATTTATAAAACTAGCGAAGTAACGAGTTAATTAGTTAATTTTTCTAGATAAAAGTACTACTTATAAATATATTAATATATTCTGAGTTTTTATATATAACGTCGATATAGTTAATTTTAATAAGCGATAGGAAATATAATTAGATTTTTATTAATATTATACCGTTAGTTATTTAAAGTTTATATAGGAGTAGGAGGTAAAGTCTTTTATTTATATATATTATTAACGACTACCTCGACTAGATTATCTATTAAAATTTAATTAGAGCGGCGATATTTAATAATTTTATCGAATATAATATCCTCCCTCGCTACGGCCGTTTCGAAGACGATAATGTATTTTTAGTAATAATCTATAATAATACTAGTATTTATTATAATCTAGTTTTAACTAGGTTATATATTAATACTAGTATTTTACTCGAATATCTTTCTCCCTATTTATTTAATTATAATTTTATCGAGATATTATTTTTAATTTTAAAGAGCTAGATAAAATAGTATTTTAATATTATTTAAATATACGTAAACGAGGGGCGATTTAGTTATTTCCTAGATTTAATAATAAGATTATAAACTAGTTATAGAGATTCTAATAATATTTTCTAATAATTAAATATTAATTATAAAAGTAAAATAAGTATTTAGGAAAAAGAAGAAAAAAAAGATAATAATATTTATAATAATATAAAGTAAGAAAATAGTTTATATATATAAATTTATAAATAACTCGTAGAAATAAATAACCCTAATTTATTTATCCCTCGGTAGTTTAATTGTTAATAAAAGTATATAGATTATTTAAATCCTCGTCCGCTCCGTAGCCCTAGTCGTCGTCGTCGTTATATTTAATTAAATCGATAATACGGCCCTTAGTTACTAGTATAGACTTTTTAATTAAAGTACTAGGTAGTATATCTAGAATATAATTAATTAGGGCCAACGAGTTTTTTATAGAAATATTCGAGAGATATTTAAAGTTAATAGTACTTTTTATTTAAAATTCCTTTTTTTTATATTTAAATTAATTAATAGAACGAGTAAACGAGTATTTTATTCTAGATATAATCTTTAATTTCTTCTATTTATATTCGAACTTATTACTTTTCTACCCCTAAATATCTTTTATAATATAGTCTTTATTTAATAATTTATTTTTTACGTTCTTTAAACTAGGTTTATCGCGGTATTATAATTTAAATTTAATCTATTTAATTAATTTAATTATATCGCTATTAACTAGGTTATTACCGCGATAAAGTAAAATAATAAAATCGTATATAATAGAATAAAAGGGTTAATAATAAGAAGATTCTCTTATTTTTTTTAAAGCCCTTTTAGCCTATATCTTAACTTTTAATATAAAGATTCGAATATTTATTAAAGGGGGGGCTACCGGCTAAATAAAAAGAAATATATATATATAAATAAATAACGAATATATATAATTTACTAACGGCGGCGATATTAATTTAAATAGTATAGGTTTATTCTTTTATTCTCGTTTTTTTTTTTTTTTTATATATCTCTTTTTATCTTCTTATTTCTTTTTTATTCTCACCGGCGGTTCCTTTTTATTTAATTATTTTAAAATATTTAGTTTAATAACTCTCTACTAAACTATAATATCTTTATTTAACAATATATAGTATATTTTATTCTTATTAACCTAGTAGGATTTATATTTATTCGAATCTTTATATTTATTATATACCTAGCGGCCGAGAATAATCTAGATTAAAATAATATTAGGATCTAGGGTATTCGACTACTCTAAAATAATAAACTAGCGATTTATAAAATTATTCTCTTTAATTATCTTAAATAAAATAGAAGTAAAACTATTAATACTAGCTCCGGTACTAGAATTAATAATTAAAAAAATAACGGCGACTAGTTATAACGAAGTAAATATAGTAGTAAATATTTCCTCTATAGGAGTATATAACGTCATAGTGTATTCTAGTTTAAGTACTATAATAGAGGTATTTTAATACTAGCCCGAATACTCCTATTATAGTATTTAAACTAGAATACACTATAGTATTATAAAGTAGGAGTTTAATATAATAATAATTCTATTTTAAATTTATTTTTACCACTTTTAAAAAATATATTTAATTAACCCTCGATAATATATTAACTAGTATTATTATTTATAGAATACGGATATTATCTCGTCACCGGTAATTTCTTATATAATAATATTATCGTTATAGAGACCCGAAAAATAAATAATCTATAGTTAAAAATATACCTAGAAGTCTTTTTTTAATACTCCCTAAAGACTCGCCTTAATAAGAATAAATTTAAACTATTAATATTATAATTCTATATTTTATTAAAGAGGATAGTCGGCTTCTTTATTTAATATAATAAAATATATATTTAATAAAGTATTATTTATATTATAAACTTTTTAATAAACTTAATAAACCTATTTTTATTTAAGAGTATTAAAATATTAATAATTTTAATTATAATTTAAATAGAGATAACTTTAATAGTAATTAATTTAATAATTTTAATAATAATAACTTTAACGGCTTTACGAGTCTTAACGACTTTAGTAGTAGTAAATTTAATTATTACTTTTAATATTAGTATTAATATTTCTCGCTCCTTATCTTTATCTTTATTCTTATTTTTATTTTTATTAAATAATTTCCTCTATAAGAATAAACTACGCCTAGATAATAACGATAATATAAAAGTAAAAATATACCTAGCCTAATTTTTAATCTAATTTATAAATTTACCGAAACTCTTTTAAATTATAAAAAAGAGAATTATAAAAACTTTTTAAAATAGTAAAGATATAAATTAATTTAATTTAAATTAAGAGTTATTTTATTTATTAATAACTCGCCGCCTAAGGTTATTACCTAGCTTTTTAATAATAAACTTTAAATATATTAAGGTTTTAAGAGTAGTTAAAATTAAATTATAAACTTTTAAATAACTCGGAGTTTATTTTAAACGAGGTTAAAATAATTTTATTTATTAAATAAATAAAGAAGTTATAAAAGCGGCTTTATTAATAATAATATCTTTAAATAATATAAACGAGTATTATTTCCTAAGAGGGGGTTTCTTTAATAAAGGGTTTTTATTATTATTATTTTTAAGTTTCTTTAAAGGTATTTTAAAAATAATAATAATAATTATATTTTTACTAAAGCGGGGGACGGGCGGTTTATATAATATATTATAATTAAGTTTTAGCCTAGCTTTAATTCTACCCGATTAAGATATTAATACGGGGCTATTATACGAATAATTTATTATATATATGTTTACTCGACTTTAGTGGTTGGCCCACCTAAAATTTAGTGCGCGGGCCATCCGTTTAATATCGGCGTCAATGATTCCGTAAAATTCTGTAGCATGAAACAGCCTGAGCCACAGCCCCCAAGCACCCTAAACTTTGGGTGCTGAGCCCGGCGGCTATGATCCTAGGTACTTAGAGAGTTACCTACGGAACATCATCTATGGTTAAGCTAAGGATTGAAGGATTCCCACAGCCCCAATCACTCAGGTTCGATCAATGTTGGATCTCGTGTCGCACAGGCCCATCCAGCATATCTATTATCTGTGTCACGTATATCTGAGAGGACTTCCGCTGCAGTCTTCCATCGCTCCATCGGTTCCCTCTGCTCAAAACGAAACTTTCAACCTTCGAAGTAGGTACAATGAATTGGCAGAATGTGTCTCAACAGGACGAGCAGCCTACGGCACATGGGAATGATGTGGATTGGGAAGGAGATGAAGGCGAGGATTTGGAGCCGACTCCCAAGATGAAGACTTGCTTCCCTGTCTTCTGCCTCTCTATCCCACCACAAGAGGTCCGTGCATCAGCTCCAAGGGCTCTAGTCATGCTGATTCGTTTGCCAGTACTGGGACGAGCTGATCCAGCGCTCCGATTATGACCCTAAGATGCCGCTTGTAAGCTGGGTCGAAGTGACTTCGAGCTCGCTTCCCAGGGCCGGGGTAGATGGCAAGATCGAAGTTGATGACGACAGGGCGGGCAATGAGCTATTCACCAATTTCGACACAGAATTAGCCTGGGGATTTTATCGGGCATTTCTACGCCCGAAGAGCACCAGTATACGCTACGAACCCTTCACACATTTCACCTTCCTCGTCATCGACGAGCAATGCATCAACGCCCAACCCAAAGAAATCATCGTATGCTGCGACGCGCCCGATTACGATGAAGACAATGCCAACGGTCGGCACATCCCGAAAGAAGTACGGCTCCCCATCTCCACCGCAATGTCCATCTTGATCCCCTTGGAGCAACTCCAAATGACGCTCCAAGAAGCCGTCTCACCATCCTGGGAATCCAGCGAAGCGGTCTCAACCATCCCTCCCTGCACCATGAAAGTCGCGCCTAGGCAGGACGCCAGCGAGGAAGAGTGCTTCCTCGTCCGGACGTATGCAGAGGCTCGGAAGGCCAAGGAGCAAGCGCTACGTTTGCGTCCGAGACATGGAGAGTGGGAGACTTATGATGAGGAACGAAAGGCGCAGGTGTTTTGGCACCCGATGAAACAGGCTGAGATGAGTGCGAAATTGTATAAGCAGTTGGAGGTGATGTGCAGGAGGAGGGGGGCTGCAGTTCGATTTCATTCTAATACCTCGGATGCCAACGAACCTGAGGTTAATGGAGAGTCTTAAATCTAAGCAAGGATATAGTACATGGGTAATTCGAGAAAGGAGCAATTACTCAGGCAAGAAACGGACATGTGAGACTGAAGGCACGTCCAAGCGAGTGTTGATTTCCTTTTCACGGCAACTTATACGTACCAAAGCAATAACTTCTGCTTAGCGAGACACTTTCGGACTCTCATTACATAGTGACTCAAGGGGGTTGCAATATGAACATTGTATACATCGGCGAGGTGAGACGTTGAAAATAGAGATACAGAGAGAAAGGCTGCCGACCAGACTCCAGGAAGCGGAGACAGATATGCTCGAACGCCTCGATCGCCGAACGATTCGCCAACTTCGACTAATAGTACTACGCGATGTAATACACTGCCTGGAATCTTCACGACAAGGAGATTAAGACAGGTCAGTGCGGGCTCAAAGACTTGGTGTTGAGAACGTACTAAGTGGGTCAAAATCCGCGTGTGATGATGGACGTGATGACGCTCCCAAAAGTGGCAAGCTACTACTTTGGTAACAACCGCGGCCTAATCTCTATTCAGAGAACCCTTCAATCCTTGCTCAGTTTGTACGCTTCTTCGTGTCTTTGGAAGCCTGCATGAACAGCTTTACAATATATCATCTGCTATATGCCTATATACAACGATTGCAATTAAAGCTCTGGCCCGTCACTCGTCATGCCGCCGCTCTCTTTCCGTACGCACACATCTATACTCCAAAATCGTGTTTTACAAGCAAACTCCATACCATGCCTTGTCTCACTATGCCTTGATGGTGTCAAAATTGCTCTTCTGCCGAATATGATGGCCGTATTTGAAAAGAACCCAAGGAATCGGCAACATGGCTAATGACAGAAAGCCGAGAAGACTTGTAGCCCAGTCGATGCCAAGGCGATTATACACTGCAAGTCTCAATCAGCATGAGCTCCAATTGATTTTTGTGGCCTGGCAGATCCGTTGGGGCTACTCACTTTGCAAGGTAAACAATGGAAACGCAGCACCCGAGATATATCTTACCAGTCCATTCGCCGCTAATGCCGAGGCTCCGTTCAGCGGGCCATACACATCGACCAAGTACAAACCTGCAGCGGTAAAGATGCACAGATTCGCCCACGCGAATGGGATCGTTGCAAGGACGGGACTGACCCAATGGATATCTGCTCTTGCAGTCCAAGCGAACCAGGAAAGACCGATTGGCAAGCCGAAACTTCCCATCATGGCAACATACGAACGATGCTCCGGAGCGACAAATCCTCCTCTACCTTCTTTGAGACTTTTGACATGTTGAGGATAGTACCATAGCCTATTGACAGTAATCGCAGTCACGACACCAAGGCAACACCCTAAACCTATGCCTAAGAAGGTGAGCCCAGTGAGACCGCCATTGAAGTGATAAACGCCCTCAAAGACAATGGGAAAGGCGTCGAAGAATCCGAACAGGACCGAGAAATTAGATCCAGTGTACATGCTGAAGAAGAGCACGATCGGCTCGGTGAACAACATCTTGACTGGCCGGAGAAGCGTCACAGTCATTAAGAACTTGATTTTTGCCAACCCAGCAGGCCCCTTTGATGGTGGCGGTAGCCCAAGTTCTTCGCGCGGTTCTGAAGAATTATCTTCTTGTACGTTTCCTTCATGCCGAGCGAGTAGAGGTAGGTGGGCACCATGAGGAAGAGGAGCAACCACTGCGTCCACCTCCATCCCTTATCTTGCGCCGCAAATCCACCCAGCGCAGGACCCAGCGCAGGACCGAGGAATGTTGCCAGAAGAAACGCACTAGTGGCCACTGCACGATGGACCGGCTGCCATAAATCCACATTGTACCAGCGCCGACTGCTAGGACCGGGGAGCTGAAGAAACCAGCGAAGAAGCGAGTCACGACCAGAGCAGCGAAGCTTTGCGAGAAGCCTGCTCCAAGGGTGAAGACAGCGGCTATTGGTAGAGAGACGAGGTAGACAACTCTTCGGCCTTTCGTCTCGGATATGGGTGCAGCTAGGACGGGGCCAAAGGCTAGGCCGAGCACGTACAGCGAGAGAGGGAGCAGTGCTACCGTTTGTGAGACTCCGAATTTCTTCGCTACTTCTGGGTAGCCTGGCGTGTAGACTGACGAGCCAAATGTAACTGCAAAGCCGAAGGCGCCTGGCACCGTACTGAACAAGGTATTGAAGTCAGTGAGACATCCTTGAGGTCAACATTCCAAGCACGGATGTCGAGGAGAGAGCCTACGTATGATAGACACGCTGCCACATGGGCCAATTGTGTGGATTTTCAGGATCATCTGGACCCGTCCAGTCCTGCGCGGTGACTGTCCTGTGGACGACGCTATTGTCTTCGCGTTCCAACTCCGGTAATCGCGCAATATTGTTTATCTTCTCCATCTGGGAAGAGGCACTGCTCGAAACCGGTGTCGATATTCTGGAGTTCATGATGTATAAGGGAAATGGACGAAAGGGGTTTGTCATAATTGTACAAGCATATGAGTAGACATTTCATGAGTGCGACTTCTTGCAGAAGATATATATACTCGGCATTACATAGTACTTTGCTTGTAAATCAACCCGTTCAGGACAAATGCCTGTTACCATGAGTAGTGGTCTCTAATCATCGAATTATAGAAGTTGTCACCCACAAATCGAGTCGAGGGAGTGTTGCCCGGTGTTCACTAATCGTGAGGTTTACGGCCGTAAGACATGAAGTAGAATTAACGTACAATTGATGAGCATACTTACGAGGGTTTGAGTCACTCATATACCTGTCAATACTAGTGAGAATATTTCCAATGTCGAGGAGGTAGGCAGGGTTTGTGTAAGTGTAAGGGTAAGGTAAGGTACGAGGATGCGGATGACTTTAGCCGCGCTAGTGTGCAACCAGCAAATGGAACATCCCACGTATCGATATCGATGATCAGACTATCTAGATCTGATCTTTCTGATACAGATAGTCAAGCCGAGGTTGCTGTGAGACTTGGATTTCTAGGATGCTTGTGGAATTTGATTATCCCTGACTCATTTACGTAGGCGCTACCACATACATGGCACCGTCGCACCTCACATTTGATGCAGCCTTATCCCCCGCCTCTATCAAAATAATTTACTGCTACCGCTTATCTATTTTATGTTGGTCCTTGTCTTCAGCAGCCTTCCAGGGCCGCCGAAATGCCTCACCCGCTTTGCATCTCGAATGCTCGTTCCCGAGTAAAACAAGGCCATGAGGCACAATGTGCGTATATCGTAATGAACATTGGTCTAACGCCCCTAATTCGCCTTTCTACGTTGGTGACAATTTCCCGCTGATTTTCCCCAGTCCGTTGAGTGCGAGAGGCAATCCATTCTGTTTAAACATTGTTGGGATCACAATTGCGTCCAGCCCGAAGTGTCATGTCTTCGCAGAATCCCTATAGTTTCTGATGTATAAAGTGTGATGAATACGTTTCCTTAAAGTCGATAATGGGGTGGCGAAGATGTAAGAGCGGAGTTCATACACAATATAATGTAATAACGATGCCCTGCCTTAGATTCTTTATGTAAGGCATTGCACAGTAAAGACCACGCGTATGATCACGTCTCCAGGCTTCTTTGGGATATTATGTGAGATGAATCAGGAGCCAATGGACTATTGTTCCGCGGAAGCCAAGCTTCATATAACGTATGACCGAAATTACCGAAATGAGTCAAGGATTTTAATACACCAAATCGTTGCAACTTCTGCGGCAAGAATTTCGAGATCTGGGTATTTTAACTTTTTTCACACTGGAAGAAACATGAAAGGAAACGGGAGTGGACGTTCTCAGGAAAATTGATAGAGGACACAAAGCCTGATATAAAATGAGAATGACTTACAATTTGCGATGGGCTCGCTCGATTGCAAAGCCATTCTCGCTAGTTTTGCTCTTTGCAAAACCCTCGTCACAGCAGCGTTAATCTTGGTCGATCTCTCCTTCATTGAGCTTCTGAAGGACTCGCTGTCACGCCCAGGATTTCCGAGGCTCGGACAAACATTCAAGGTCTCGATTGATTTTGAGCTAAATTCGCCAAATTCACTCAAAATAGTATCACCACTTCAGGCCTGATCCTATCCAAGTGGTTGTCCCAAGTCTGCAAGATACCCCAGAATTGACTTGGCTTGGTGCCATATTCTTGACCCAAAGTTCGCCATGAACCGCTTTGAGGGCTCCTGTACCCATCGCCCAAGTAAGTGTCCCCGCATAAGGGGGACCTTGAACTCTGTCAAGCGGAAAGGAGAATTCTGAAGCATGGATATGCTTGAATGATCAAAGGATAGCACTGAAACATCTCTAAATGGATTGTGGGGGAAAGGTTGGGGCGCTGCTGCGTTGGCGGCAGGCCAGAAAAGATGGACAGCATCTCAATTTCGCTTGTAGGGATCATACAGTAGATTGCAAAACCACCGAGGCTGGCGCTAAATGGATGGCCCGCGCACCAAATTTAGGCGGGGTAACCACCAACGTTAAGTAAACGCATATATAATAAGTTATTCGTATAGTAGGCCCGTATTAGTGCCCTAATCGGGCAATATTAAAGCTGAGCTAGGGTCTAGTTATGGTATAATATATAAACCGCTCTTCCCCCGCTTTTATAGAGATATAGTCGTCGTCGCTACCCCTAGAATATTTATTAACTAGCTAGGAAATAAAGGGAGTAAGAAATTATCGTTAAAAAAGCCTCCTCCTAGGAAACGACGTTCGTCTATACTACTAAAAGGTACTACTACCGATAACGCCGCTACTATAACTCTTTTATTTATTTAGCGGGTAAAGTTATCCTAGCCTCGCCTATAGTAGACCCCGAGTTATTTAAGAATTATTAATTTAGTTTCTATTAAAACGCTAGTACGTCTAAAGTTAATAGTCGGTCCCGACGATAGTAAAATTCCTAGGCGTCGAGTCTTACCTAGTTTTAATAAATAGTTAAATAACTCTTAATTTAATTTAGGATCTTTATTACTACTCCTATTTTAATTAAATTTAAATATAGGACCTCCTCTTTTTTATCTTAAATCTCTTATAACTCGAGAGAGCTTCGGCGAGTTTATAAAGACGCGGGCTAGAGATACTTTTACTTTTATAATATTATTTAAATTCTTTTTTTATAGGGCGAGATTATTTAGTAAAAAGGATAAAGATAAAAATAAAAATAAAGATAAGAATTCTAAATAAGAAGTAGTTACTACTAAAGTTAAATAAGTTAAATTTACTATTATTAAAGTCGTTAAGGCGCGTAAAGTTTATAAAATAATAGTTATTAAAATAACTAAATTAACTATTATTAAAATTATTACTACTATTTAAATTATTATTAAAACTACTAAAAATAAATTTATAATAATACTTTATTAAATATATATTCTATTATATTAGATAAAGAAAGTAATTATTTTATATAACGAGTTAAAGAGTTATAATATTAATAGTTTAAAATTATTTTTATTAAGGCGAGTTTTTAAAATTTATTAAAAAAAGACTAGTAAATATACTTTTAAACGTAGACTCTCTATTTACCGAGTTTCTATAATAGCGACTCTATTCTATAATAAACTAGTGTTAACGAGATAATATCCGTAGTTTATTAACGATACTAGTAACTAGGGGGTTATTAAAAACTAACTAAATTACTTTTTTAAAAATAATAAAAATAAACTAGAAATAGAATTACTTTTATATTAGGCTCTTACTTTTATAAAGGAAATATTTATTATTATCTTTTCTTTATAACTAGTCGTTACCGCTCTTTCTATTACTAGTTCTAGTACTAGTATTAATATTAATAATTTTATTTCTAAAGTAGAGAATCGGAATAATCCTATAAATCGTTAGTTTATTATTTTAGAGGAATCGAATATAGTGGATTTTAAGATAATTTTAATTAAAGAGATCCTAAAATATTAAAAATATTATAAATATATATATTATAATAATAAAAAGTATTATTAAGTTAATAAAAAGGAAATATATTACTCCCTAAATACTAACGATACTATACTTTAATAAAATAGTATTAAGATAGATATTTTAAAATAACTAGATAAAGAAAAACCGCCGGTAATTATAAAAAAGAGGTAGGAGGAAATAAAAATTAAAAACGAAAAGAAGAAGAAATAATAATATATCGGTAACTTGGGAAACCCCGATTTTTACGTATTTTATACCGAAATTATATAAAATACTAGAAATGTATATCTACTTATATCGAGTATTCTAAATATATTATATAACTAAAATATAGTTATATAGTTGATTTTAGTATATTTAGTACCCAAAATATATTTATATAACTAATTCTAGTATAATTAATACTTAATAAGTAAATAATAATAAATAGATAATCCTTAATATTATTTTATAGTATTTTAAATATACTATTTATACTTTAAATAATAATAGTATTATTATTTATTCTCGTAGATTAATTTATATCTAGATCTAGCCTAGATCTAGCCTAAATATAAATTAAATCTAGACTAGATCTAAACCGTTATTATCTTTAATTATAGGAATAATTTACTATATTTATAATTTATCTCTTATTTATCGTCCGGGTTATTTTTTTTTTATTAAAGTTTATTTATAGGTTATATCCCGAGTCTTTATATCTTATAACGAGGGTTATTAATATTATTTATTTTATATTATAATAAAACTATTCAACTTAAATAAACGGTACCGAAAGATTTTATTATAATAGATTTATATATAATTTTAATAATTTTAATATAAATATCAAGGGACGGGATTAGTATCTAGATATTTATTAAATTAATAGTTAGGTTTATTAAATTATAACCTAGCTATAGTATAGGAGTAGGCTAAAATAAAAGATAAAGGACGAAAGTTAAGGCAGGGCCAACTATTATCTAAATAAAAACTAGTATATAAAGTATTTATTTATTTCCTATCCTAACTATATTAAGATAAAAATAAGGAAACTAGTTTAAACCTAAATTGAATCTAAGATAAATTAGGCTAGATTAAAATAAATAAAGTTATATTATAATAATAACCCCCTCTTTAAGATCGAGCTCCTACGAGATAAATAAATAATTAGTTCGATTAATTAGATTTTATAACCCTAACTCTTATTTAGGGTTATAAAATAGTTAAAATAAACGCGCGTCGGAGTATTCGAGTTATCGATAATAATAAATAAGGGATAGGACGGGGAATAAATAGCGGTATATAAATAAGACTAAACGTTAACGTTATTATTTATAAACGATAACGACGGGGCTAGGCTATAAAGTATTATTTATTTATATAATAATATAAAGTATCGGTCGAAGCCGATACGGAACGATAACCGAGGGGATAATAACGGATAAAGAATAAACTATAATATAGGCGGGAGTTAACTTCTTAAAAATCGGACTAGGATAAAGATAATAAAGGTTCTTTATATTAATACCTCTAAATAATATATAGTAATTCGTAGAGGCCAGCGGCGCTAGGATTCGAGATATAATATTTATTAATAAATTATTAATAACGGGTAAAATAATAAAAGAGTTCCTATATAACGATATAGCCTTCTTAATTAACGTAGTATTTTAATAAAAGTAGACTATAACGGCGATTATATTTAGAATTTAAAATACTATTAATATACTACTCTCGTTAATTATCTTCGGTAATTATAAATTCTCGGATAAATTAGATTTATCTAAATAAAGAGTTATTAATTATTAATTATAATAAATTAACGTAAAAAACGGGGTAAATTTTTATTAAATATAAAAGATTTAACTAGATTATAAAAGAATTATCGAAAACTTTAAAGACTCGGAAGAAGCCGATATTATAATCGTCGAGTTTAATTAAAGAGCGTATAATATTTAGATTCTTAATATTTAGCTATATTTAATCGTTTATTAAATATATTAAATATAGGCGCCTTCGTTAGTCAACCGAGGATTTAAAGATAATTTAAATAATAAATATTTTATCGCGGAGGTAATTATTTAAAGCTTTTATTTATATTATAAATTTATTAATAACGATTAAATAAATATATATTTAGGTAGTAAAATCTTAAAGTAGAGACTCGATAAAGTTAAAACCGATATATAAATATTAATTATAATTAGTTAAAAAGGGCGAGGCTAGAGTACTAGAAGAATTAATATTATTATTAGAAAACTCCGCTCTAAAGAGCTATTTCACCTAATTATCCTATATATAATTAACGTATATACGGAGGTAGTATTTTATTATAATATTAAACTACTCGGTTTAATTATCCGTCTAAGGGTAGTACCCGGTAGATATATATTAATCGATTTTAAAACGTTTATATAAGGCCTCCTAGAACTCCGATATAAATTAAGATTTTTAATCCGAAATAAAGATATCTAGTAGCCTATAGAGTTTTTATATATTCTAATAAAAAGTATCGTAGGCTTCGTCTACTTCTATTAACGTAATTAGTACTAGGTACTATATCTTAGTTAAATAGTCTATAAAAATTAAAATATACCGATAAGTAATTCCTATAAAGGTATAAAATAGTAGGGGATTTATATAGTCTATCGAGACGTCTCTTTAATATTATTATAGGGGCGGTAATAAACGTAATTATTTTTAAATATATTAACGGGAAGGCTTAATTCTTCGGTATATATAATAATTCTTAATAAATTACTAGATAATAGTATAAACATTAGGTTATTAATAGGCCCGATTAATTAATTCATAATATTTAATACGATCTAAGTAATTACCCGCGATATTATTATAAATTAACTAGATTAAACGAAGGCGTAGTTTATTAAAATTCGGAATATATCTTTTTCTTTAGAAGTAGAGAGCTCTATTCTTATCTTTATATTTAACGAGGGGAATTCCGCTATAATAGTGCGTTTTAGAATATAATATTTCTAGGACTTTAGGGGCGAATCGATCGGTTTAATTAATTATATCCTATAATTAATAAATCGGGGTATTATATAAATCTTTATTTAAATTAATAAATTAATCTTTATTAAATTTAAGCTCGTAAAATATAGGCGAGGTTTATAATTCCGGATTAATATTTATATCGAGGTTTATAGCGGTTATATAAATTAATATAAGATATAATTAGAAGGGCTAGATAAGAATCTCTTAATTTATTACTAATATAACTAAAGTAATTAGGACTAAGACTAAAATTATTATATTTAATAATATATTATAAATATAGTCTTTAAGGATTTCTAGGGTTAGGTTTTTTTTTTTAATATTATTTAATATTAATATTAATATTTAGGGTTTAATTTATCCCCCTCTTTAAAAAGGTCTTTTAATTAATATATTAATATATTAAGTTTACTACCTTCTTTACTAGGCCGGTAGGTAATTTTATAATTAAAATAAGATAAAAACTCGCTCTACTTTATTTAACGGCGAGATAATATTTTAGATAAAATAAATATTTAAGAGCTTTATAATTTAATATTACCTCGATAAAAAAAATAGATCTCTTTAGTTTAAAATATTATTCCTCGAATACGCGGACGATTACTTTAAACTCTTTATTATAAATTTTATAATTATACTCGATAGGGTTATACTTCTTTAAAAAATAAATAATAGGACGAAGAATATTTTAATTATTATACTAGGATAGGACCCCCCTAGATATATAATTAAACGTATTTATTTCTACTATAATTTTACGGTTAAGGTCGAAATAAACTAGGATAATATCGGAGGTAAAAGTCTTTTTTAAGGTATTAAAAACTATTTAATATCGAGTACTTTACTCGAAGATAATACCTTTTTTAATTAAGGCTATAAATAATATAACGAGTTTACTAAACTTATAAATAAAACGCCGATAAAAATTAACGAATCCTAGGAAACTTTAAATATCCTTAATATTAACTAGTTATAATTAATTTAAGATAGTATCGATTTTCTTTAAATTTATTTTAATCTCTTTAATAATAATAATTAATCTTAGGTACGTAACTTCTTTAATATAAAAATCGTATTTAATAATATCTATTTAGAGCCCCGCCTCGCGGAGTTTTTAAAAGATATATTTAATATAGATTTCGTATTCTTCCTCGATATCGCTATAAATTAGAATATCGTCGAGGTATACGGTATAGGTCTTATCGAGAAATTTACGAAAAATATTATTAATATAATATTAGAATAAGGTAGGGTTATTATATAATTTAAATAATATAATAAAGTATTCGAATAAACCGAATCGGGTACGGAATATTATAAGTTCTTCGTCGCCCTCCCTAACGCGGAGGCGATTAAAAACCGATATAATATTTAATTTAAAAAATACCTTAGCCCGATTTAATTAATTTAAGGTTTCTAAAATTAAGGGTAAAAAATAGTTATTTTTTATAATAATAATATTAATCCCTCGGTAATTAATATAGAAATATAGGCCTCCGCCCGGTTTCTTTATAAATAAGATAAGAGACGCGGTATAGGACCGATTAACTCGAATAAAATCTTTATTAAAGTTTTTATCTAGGTAACGGCGGAGTTCTAAAATTTCATTATAATTTATATTATATAAACTAAATAACGGAGGTTATAACCCTTTTTTAAATTTAATAATATAATTATATAACTAATATAAGGGTAAGGTATTAATATCTTTTCTCGAAAAAATATCTAGGAATTTATAATACCGCGTAGGTAGGATCGTAATTAGGTTAATATTTTTATTATCTCGGTAGGCTTAAAGCTCTTTTTAAATAACGAAAATAATAAAATAAAACTCTCTATTTATTTTAAATATAGCTTAATTCTAGGTTTAATTATAAATATTTAATTTAAGGTTTTAACTAAGGCGGGGTTTAAATTTATAATATCTAGATTCTTAACGAGGTTAAATATTTAAGGTTAAGATTTCTTCTAAAATATTTAAAAATCGACCGATTTCTATAAATAATAGATTAAATATAGTTTACTCGTTAGGTATAACGAGCCGGGTAAATAATTAAAATCTTATCTCGTATATATTAAGAGTAGCTAGGTACTAGGTTCGTTATTCTTAATATTAAAATTTAAAACGAAGCGAGGCTAGGTTATAATATTTAATTTTAGGTATCTTTCTTTATTTAATAATAATAACGATACGATTATATTCGTTATTATAGCTAGTTTTTATAGGAATAAATAACTAGGACTAGGGTAAAGAAGACTTTTTTTAAATTTAAATTTATTATTAATAAACCTAAAACTAGGGTAACTCCTTTTAAATATTAAATTATTTTATATAAATATTAAATTAGGTTAGAGACTAGGTTTACTTTTAGTAAATTTAAAATTAAATTAACTCTTTTTAAATCGAGGTTTATTTTTTATAAATTTAGGATTAAATATATTATTAATAAACCTAAAACTAAAATAACTTCTCTCGAATCGAAATTAATTATTTAATAATAGTGTTATTATTTATAAATAATAACGGCTCTTTATATACTAGCGACTCTTTTTAAATCGGGGTTTACTCTATATAGGTATTAAATAAAATTAAAGACTAGGATTCTTAAATCTAATAACTTTTTTAGGGTATTAAAAAGAATTTATCTTCTATAAAAACTTTTATAAAATTAAGAGTATAATTTTTTAAATAAAAATATAAAGCGAAGATTAAGGAATTATCTAAAAAATCGGTAGTAACTTTATAATAATAGAGGTATAATAGGCCGATTACGATAGGGTATTAATTAAATTTAATAATAAAAAATATTATTCGTTCTTAATAATTATAAATATTTAAAATTATTTCTACGATATAAATAATATATCCTATAATAGTAGGTACGTTATTAAAGGGTCGGATAATATAAAAATAATAAAGAAAGCGAAGGGGTAGATAATAAATATATATAAAATTATAATCGATAAAAAGATAACCGGATATACTAGTATTAATTAAGGCTTTAATTTAAATTCGGGACTAGTTATTCTATAATTAATAGAAACAATTATATATTTATTACGAAAATTAGGGTCGGTTTTAAAAAGTTATATAATAAATTATAACGAAAACTTAATTAGTAACGAAGGTAAATTAAATAATATAACCGATAAATAAGAAAGTATATATAGGGTTCTAGGTACCTATAATCTTAATACACGATTTTATACCGGGATTATTCTTTTCCCGCGTTTAAAATAACTCCTTTTATAATACTTTTATCGTTATCGATAATAGTTATAATACTAGATCGGAGGCTAGCTAGTTTAATAAAATAGACTTTTATATTATATTTAAACGATTTATAATAAAAGTAAAATCTCTATTTCTCGTAGATAATCTTAATAACCGGGGTTTTTATTAATTTATCTTTAATAATAATTTAGGCCGAATTAAGATTTATTAACTCTCTAAATAAAATAATAAAAACTAGTCCGATAACGGGGATAAAAATAATTATTATATTAAAACGAGTTAGAGGGGTAGAAGTTAATAGAGATATAATAAATCTCCTCGAGGTTTATTTTAATTTAATAAAAGTAATACTTTAACGAGGTAGACGGTATTTAATTTATTAGAGTTTTTAATCGATTTCGGAGTATATACGGACGTATTTATCGAAGGTATTTAACCGTTAATTATTAATTTTCCTTTAGGAGATAGAGGCCTATTAGGTAATATAATTAATATTATATTTTATAATATTAATTAAGGATTCGTTCTTTATTCGAGAACGTTTCTTTTTTTAAAAAATAAAAATAAAATATTTATTAAAAAGTATAAAGCCTTATTTAAATTCTCGGATATAATTCCGAGTATCCTTTTATTTAAACGGGTTATTATATACTTCCCGTAGTTTCTTTCGTTAATCGGTAAAGTTAGTTAAAGTATAAAGATTATCCTTTTAATAACGATTTATTAAATTAGAGGTCTTTTTACCGATAACTAATTTAAGCTTTATATAAACGATCTTATTATTATCGGAGGGGTAGTAGTTATAATTAATATATATTTATTATATTAATATTTATTCTTAAATATCTAATTTATTTTAGTCCCCTTTATATTCCGAGATATCTAGGAGCTTTTCGGATCTAGGAGGTATTCGAGATCGCGAGGAAATAAGTTATTAAATATTTAAAAAGAAAGACGAGCGTAGGCCTATAATAATAATATTATTAAAGATAGTCTTATCGAATATTTAAAGCGGGAGTTAATGTATAATTTAAACTATAATAAATACGGCCTAGGTTATTACCTAGACGATAATATAAATTAAGAATTATATATTTAATATAAAAGGAGGGGTAGAGGGCGTAGATAAGGATAAAGTATCGAATAAGAAATTATTCTCGATTTAAACGCGTAGCTAATCGAAGGTATTAAAGAAATTAATAAAGTTATTCTAAACTTCGGCGAGGAATTATTATACACGGTCTTTAGAGTTAAAAGATTAATTCTTTATAATAATTATTCTAGTACTAAAGAGTATTAACTAGATAATTAATCTTTTATAATATTAAAGAATAGGATTAATATCTAGATATTTATTAAATTAATAATTAAATTTATTAAATTTATTAAATTATAGTTTAATTATAGTATAAAAATAGGTTAAAATAAAAGATAAAGGACGAAAACTAGAGTAGGGCTAGCTATTATCTAAATAGGAGCTAGTATATAAAATATTTATTTATTTCTTATCTCGACTATATTAGGATAGAAATAGAGAAACTAGTTTAAATTTAAATTAAATTTAAAATAAATTAAGCTAGGCTAAAGTAGGTAAGGCTATACTATAATAATAAATAATATTCGTTCTACGAGTAGAAAGGGCTAGGGAAATATATATAACCGATATTAAAAATAATAATTAAATAGATTAAGAATTTTAGCGTAATATTATAAACGGTATAAAATATTAATATTCGAAATATTTATTTTAATATAATTTTCACGGAATTTAATTTATTAAAAATAATATTCGTGGATTTAATAATACGAAAATATATAAATCTTTTAAAACTCGACTGGATTAAAGGTCTTATTATATAGATATTATATTATTTAATATCGATCTCTTCTAATACTCTTTTACTTCTTTTTTATTAAATAATATATAAATATTACTTCTTAAAATAGAGTCTTAAATATACTAGGTAAATTTTAGATAGTTTAATATCCGCGTAACCTTATATTAAAAGACGAAATCTTAGGAATTATATTTATAAAAGCTAGCGCCTAAATTCTTAATTTATAAATCTTAACTAGATCTAGGCCTAGATCTAGGTATATTTATTATATAATCTATTATACTTTACTAAAATTAGTGATTATAATTATTATATATATTATTATACCCTTCTAACTATATAATTATTATTAAATTTATTTATTTATTATCGTTATAGTATTATAGTAACCTCTTTTATTATTTAATTATAACGGAAAGTTATCTAAAAATAATTAAACTTTTATATATATAAAAGGGGTATATATACCGATTTATTATTATATTATTATCGTTATATTTTAATAAACTAAAAAGCTCGTAGAGTAGTATTACTTTATAAATAATATATTTAAGAATTAACCGAACCCTAAAATCGTATTTAAAGATAAAAGAGTCTAATAGAGTTAATATTTAATAATTAAATTTAACGACTAAATCTAAATTTAAAACTATATAGATTTCGGCGAAAGAATATATATCTATACTATTATTTACTAGGGAAGTTTTAATAAATCGTTAAAGATTAAATATAAACCTAATAATATACCGCCTTTAGATTTCTAAAATTAAGTGATAATAATAACTAATTCGAGTAATCTTCGTATTAAATAAAAACCGAGAATTATTCTTAATCCTCTTCTACTTCGCTCGCTTAAAGACTTCGAGATCGATTATATATTAAACTAATATATACTAGAGAAGTTTATATATAAAATCTAATTTTTTAAAACCTCTTTATATTTATTACCTAAAGAATTTAATATAATTTATTTATAACTTTTATTATTTTAGGATTATCTAGTATTTTATAATTTAATAATAAACCTAAATTTCGATTATCTTATATATTATACTATAAAAGGGTATTATACTAATATTTTAGAAAATAATAATTTATAAAATATTATTTAGTATTTCCTAAATAAAGGTATAAACTCGATAAAAATCGAGGTTATTATAAATAATAATTTTAATTAATTATATTCCTTATTCTTTAATATTTAATTTAATTTAAAAGATAGATTTAATTTTATTAAAATTTTAAATTTATTCTTTTCCTCTTTCGTTCTAGCCTTTTCTAGGTATTTAATATATTATAAATAAAAATTTATTATCGCGCTAGAGGGAGCCCGAAAAAGACGAGCTATTATAAAAATTAATACCGAAAACATATTTATATTTATTTATTAATTTTTATTTTCTTTATTTCGAGACTAATCTCTCTTTTTTATAACTTCGAAATATACCCGTTCTCCTAATACCTCTAATAAGGATTTAATTTTTTTATTAATAATAAAAAGATAAAAGCGCCTAACGAAACTTTTAGGCCTTAATAATAATAGAAATTATTTATTATTACTACCGCCGAAATAGACTTTAAAGAAATTATTAGCCGAAAAATCTTATTAAAAACCTAAGCCTTTAAAGGAGTCCTCCGAGTAATTATATTAAAAGAACAAATTATTAATTAAAGAATCCTCGGAATTAATTATTAATAATAATAAAAATAATAACGCGGATAAAGAAAAGAAGGTAGAGTTAATTATAATATAATAATTAATCGATATTTTTTTTAGTAATACTATATTTATTAATTACCTTCCTCTTAATTTAAAAAAATTTAATAATAACTATTTATACGAATATATTTACGATAAGATATAGGAACGTATTATTATATTCGTAAAAATCGCCTATTTTAATAATTTTTACGGTAATAATAAAATAGCGATTCCTAGAATATTAAAATTAATCTATTATTAGTAGTAGCTCTATATATTTATAATTATATTATTCTATAAAGGCGACCTCGGATAATTTAATATTATTATCGGAGACGAAATATATTTAAATAAAATAAAACCTTTTAATATATTTTCTAAATTTCGTAATTAATTTTATTTATTTATAAATCTTTAAAGTTATAAGTTCCGCGGTATTTTATTTTTAATTATATTAAAAATAAATAGAGATTTAATAAAAATAGAAGGAGTAACTAGTAAAATCTTAATATTATTATAAAAATACTTTTATAAACTCTAAATATCCTATAAATCGATAATTCTATAAATATTTATATTAACTAGACTCGGAAGCTTTTTATATTAAATTAATTAATAAATTTATATTATTCTTTATCCCGCCGGTTAATCTTAGTTTTTAAAATACTAAAATATTATTAATAATCGACTTCGAGGCCTTAAAAATACGGTTTATAAAGATTTATTATAGCGCCGACTCTAGCTATTAAATAAATATATAAATAAAGAAAGAATTATAGACGGTATATAACCCGAATAACTCCGATATAAAATTATTAAAAGGTACTAAATTTATTAACGCCGCGTAATATAATCTCCTAAGCGAAGTAAATATTTTTATATTTATATTTATTTTATAATAGTTATTGTTAACTACTAGTAAAGTCTTTAATAAAATATATAAATACTTTTTTATAAAGAATAGAAAAAAAGTAATTAAAAAGGAAATTATCTATTATTTCTAATACGGGTTCGTAATTATAGATAAATATAATAAGATAAGGAATCTAGATAAAGATTTATAGAATTCTTTTTAAATAATAAAGAAGACTCGCTTTAAATATTACTTCTAGTTTATAATTATATCCGGAATAAATATTAATTTTAATCTACTAGATATTATAACCTTAATAGATATTATATATAATATTTCCTAGAATAATTTTAAATATAAATATTACTCCTTTAGACTAGCCGGCCTAAAAATTCTTATTAATATTATTATTAAATACTAAGATTTAAATAATCGACTATAAGAATTCGATAGTATAATAAATATATTCGGGAATTTACTTCCTAAATTCCTAATATAACGGTATAAGAAGAGTAATTAGAAAGATTACGATTTTATCGAGTTTAAAGAGCTCTACCGAAATATTCTTAAAACTAGTTTTCTTTATAATTATAAGAAATATTATATAACCCTCGTCGCCCGCTAGAAGGCTTTAATAATAAAGAAGTTTATAAAACGATAAATTTATTAGGACGATAATTAATATAATATTATATTTATATAGAATCGTCCCGACCGCCCGATTAACGTTAACGCTAATTAGGTATTTATAATAGTACGGCTCCTCTATTTATATAATTATTTACTCTATCTCTCCGTCTCCTTAATTATATATAATTAAAAGTAGACTAATAAAGAGATCGAGAACCGGTATATAAATAAGGATAATAATCGGATACTAGAAAATTATATCCTAAATAGAGATTATATAATATTTAAAAAAATATCTTTTAAATTTAAAGTTATTACCTCCCTTTTTAAGAAATATAAAGGGGTAAATATATTAATTATATTTTTATTTACCAAGATGATTTTAGTAGTAGAATAAATAAATCTTTCTCTTCTTTAAAATCTCCGATATAAAAAAATCTAAACTTGTTTTTTTTAATTTATTAAACTTAGCCTTCTCTTTTCTAACTAACTTTTTTATATTAATATTCTTTTACTATAATATATCCGAGAAGAGATTAAATTTAAAATATAAATATTCTTTGGGATTAATAAAAAGAGGGACGCGGCCAAATATATATTTATATATAAAACTAATAATGATAATATATTACTAGAGAAGGATAAACCTAATATTTTAATTGAATTTATACGTTAAATAAGTATAGGTTTAAATTTAATTTATATAACTATAGTTATTCTATATAAGCCCCTCTAGTCTATCGGGATATATAAATAAATACCGAAAAAAATATATCGAATAAAATAAAAGAAGGAAGTATTTTATTATATATTAAATATTAATACCGAAATCGAGAAGTATATAAACGTAAAGCGTAAATCGAAGATAGATTTTAAAGAGGACGCGTTTAAGATTATTAATATAACGAATATAAAAAGTATAGGAGGCGCCGACGGAGGTAATAATACTAGAAAAAGTAATAGTATTAAGAATATTAATAATACCGCGGCGTTTATTATTAATATAGAAAATATTATTTAAGAGGGTATTATATATATTAGGGGGAAAAGTAATTAAAGTAAATAAATATAAAAATAAAACGCCGTTAATTAAATTAAGTCTTTTTATATTTCTAAACTATTAAATATTTAGGCTTAAATAGGAGCTAGGAAGTTTATTACCCCTCTATATACTTTTCTATATAATAATATTTATTTTCTATATAATAATATTTACTATAATATATTATTATCGTTTATGATTTTAATCCTCTACTCTACTATATTTAGGAACGATAATAAAAAACCGAGTATTATATCTAGCCTAAATCTAGGCCTAGATCTAGTTTAAATATTCTTTAAATACTCTCTAAATTTAACCTAGATTCTATTTAATCCCTAAACTCGTTATTAAAGGCCTATATTTTTAATATTTTAATTATATCTACTATTATTTAACGCGGTATTTAATTATATATTTCTTAACCTCCTTTCAGATTTACGATCGACGTAGGACCCCGGAAATTAAGAGTTATTAACGAAGACCTTTAAAATAATAACGGAAAAAGAATATTAATTTATAAAAAAATTATTTAATATACCTATAACTTTTATAAAAAAGAAAGAAATATTATTTTTTTAATTATTAAAGAATATACTACCCTCGATTTAAGGATATAAATATATAGATTATATTATTAATTAAAAATAAAAGGTATTAAAGATTCTTAATTCCGAGGACGAGAAAGAAGAAAATAATAACGGGGCGAATAATATTTAAAATAATATTAATATAAAATCTACCTTTCGAGCTCCTCTATTAAATAACTAATATATAATACTTTTAATATTCGAATAAAGTAATTACTAATAATAAGATACTATTTATACTTTAAAGCGGGTAGGTAATAACGGCGGCTTTATTATTAATAGAACTTTTAAATTCTTTAAACTCTTTATATTTTAATTTTATTTATATTAAGATTAATAATATCTCTACTAAACCTCTTTATAAGTTTATAATATATATTTTTATTCTTAACCCTTTTACTTTCTCCTTACGGTTAATACCGAAAAAATCTATAATTAATATCTATATTATAAATATCGGAGCGGATAACTAGAGATTATTACCGGTTAAAGCCGTCCGGCCTTTATAAACTACGATTATAGGTAATATAAATAACGATTTTTTATTAACCGAGCGAGTATTATTATTATCGCCGTTATTTTTATTTTTATTTTATTTATTATTATCCTCGCCCCTATCTATACCCCCTTTTTAATTATTACTTTCCTCGTTATTTTAAGAATTATCGCTAGCGTGGCCCCCGCCTAAATTTTAAATTATATCGCCGCTCTAAATTATAAAAGCGTAGGAGAGGGTTTACCCTCTTAATTATTTTAAAATAAATAGAATATTTTACCGATAACTAATAACTATAAATTAATTATTATTATTATCGAGAAGGGTCTTTAAAGGCTAAATATACGGATCTAGTATAAATATAACGATATAGTTCTTATATCGACCGGTATAATTAAATAATATAGAAGCCTATCTAGTAGTATAAATAAAAGAAAAATATAAACCTAAAATATTATTACTATTTATATTTATACTCTCGACCGCGTTGAATTTAATTATTTAAGAAACCGCTAGTTCTTTATTTAACGTTACTAGTATAATAATATAAGGAAAATTATATACTTTAAAATAATACTTAATTCTATCGTTAATAATCTTTCGTTAATTAATCGGGATAGGTTAAATTAGAGTTAATATAATTTCGATTCGGGCTATAAAACCGTTAAAGGAAATCGGATATTATTAGGCGTACTCTTTATAAACTATAACTATATATTTATAAAGGAATATAACGAGCCTAGTTATATTACTAATAATACTTTTAGTATTTAATAATTTCGTATTAAATATTATACTACCTCGAATTTTCTCTAAGAACTTTATTATAATAATATTAAAGAGGAGACCTAAAATACGGACGGTATAATAAATATTATATTTATTATTATTAGGGGTAAAGTATACTTTATATTTAAAAAAATTAAAGAATTATAAATCCTTTACTTTAATTTCTCGCCGGTTAATTTTTATAATTTAATAATACTCCTTAAGATCGAAAAACTCCGTATTTCTCCCTAAAATAATATAATTTAGTAGGACTAGTATATTAATAATTTTCTTTAAAACTTTAAGAATTATTCCCGCTTCTTTAATAATATTTATTAAAGATAATAGATAATTTAATATTTTTATTATCTTTAATATTTTATTTATATTCTATCTCTAAAGTAGTAAATTTCTATTATTTATCTCGGTATTAAACGTAGCCTCCTTCTATATATTAATGGTAATAACTTTATTTTAATTATTAAACGAGAAAGATATCGACACCGAGACTAGTTTATTAGGCGATAACGAATATTACTCTAAAGAATTATTAAATTCTAGGGAGAGTATACGGATATTTTTAATAATTAATATTATTACCGTCCCAACTATTTTAGTAGCCTTATTTAATTTTTTACTACTATTATTATTAATAAAATAACGAATATAGGCCGAGTCCTCTATAGAGTTTAATAAAAATAAATTAATTAAATTTAATACTAGTTAAGTATTCTTTAGTAGTCCTTTAAAATTAAATAGATTATTATAATTATTATTAAATAAAGTTATATCCTCCTCCGAATATTTCGTCCCTTTAATATCTTCGTTAGAAACCGAAAGATTAATTAAGTTTTTTATTTTAATTATTACTATCTCCGGTACTTTATTATAATTAAGGCCGTAGATAAAGGATAATCTACTATTATTAAATATAATTTTAGTTATCGAGAGCGCGAAAATAATATTAAAAACTTTATATAATCTATTTTTAATTTATAAAAAATTATCTTTATTTAATAATATATAAAAGATCTAGCCTAGATCTAGCTTAAACCTAGATAAAATTTAAAAAAAATTTAGACTAGATCTAAGCTAGATCTAAAGTACTAGAAATTAACTTAATATTAATATATTATAAATATAAATACTCTTTTTTATTACTTCTTAATATTTACTTTTATTTAAGCCCGTTATATAAGACCTAGAAATCTATTAATTACGATATTAATTATATTATAAACCGTGCTTTAGGTTATTTCTAATACGGTTTAATAACTATATTATATAAAATTATAATAGTATAGGCGGTTAATATATAAATTTAAATATTAAATATTAATTATCTTTCTAAAGACGACTTCTTTAAATATATTTATATATAATAACCTAAAGACCTCTTTACCTATCGTCTTATCTTTTTAATAATTTTATTTAAATATCGCCCGATATTTATAGTATATTAGGCTAGATCTTATTTAATTTATTATAAAATCTATTATACTTTATTATAACTAATTATTTAAATTATATAAATCGTTATACCCTCTTTACTCTATAATTATTATTAAATTTATTTATTTATTACTACTATCGCGTTACGGCCCCGGCGCGTATTATTTAAATATAATAAAAAACTATTTAAAATTAACTAGATTATCGGGGATATTAGAAGAATACTTATATTAATTTATTATACGAATATTAATAATATACTATTACGAGTTAAAGAATTTATTAATAAATATCGCTATTTAAGGGTTATAATTAAATATTAACGGAATTATAAAGACGTATTTAGAGTAAAAAGAACTTAATAAAGTAAATATTTAATATTTAATTTTAAAAAATAAATCGAGGTTTAAGATTATTTAGGTTTCGGCGAATAAATATATATTAATATTATTATATACTAGGGGGACTTTAATTAGATAATTAAAATTAAAAATAATTTTAATAATATATTATCTCTTAATTTATAAAATTAAATAATAATAGTAGCCGGCTCGAACGATACTCTTCTTAAATAAAAAATTAATACCGTTTATAATCTTTCTTTTTTTCGGTCTTTCTAAATCTTTAAAATCGACTATATATTAAACTAATTTATATTACGGAATTTTATATATAAAATCCGGTTTTTAATAATCTCTATATATTTATTAAACGAAGAATTTAGTATAATTTATTTATAATTCGCGTTATTTTAGGGATATTAAATAACTCGCTATTTTATAATAAATTAAATACTCGATTATCTCTTCTATATAACGGAGGAGGACGCGTATTATATAGATATTTTAGAAGATAAGAATTTATAAAATAATATTTAATATTTCTAAAACCGGGGTATAAATTTAATAAAAGATAAATTTATTATAAACGATAACTTTAATTAATTATATCTTTTATTCTTTAATATAAATCTGATTTAAAAAATAGATTTATTTTTATTAAGATTTTAAATTTATTTTTTTCCTCCTCCGTTCTTCCCTCTTTTAGGTATTTAGTATATTATAAATAAAAATTTATTATCGCGCCCGAAGAAGCTCGAAAAAAAGGAGCTATTATAAAAATTAATATTAAAAATATATTTATATCTACCTATTATTTCCCGTTTTCTTTATTTCGAGATTAATCTTTTTTTTTTATAATTTTAAAATATCGCTTTTCTCTTAATACTTTTTATTAAAACTTAATTCGTTTATTAATAATAAAAAGATTAAAAAGCCGGACGAAGCTTTTAAACTCTAATAATAATAAAAATAATTTATTATTATTATTATAAAAATATTCTTTAAAGAAGTTTTTATTTAAAAAGCCTCGCGAATTTTTTAAATCTTTAAAGAAATCCTCCGAGTAATTAAATTAAAAGAATAAATTCGTATTTAAAGAATCCTCCGAACTAGTTATTAATAATAATAAAGATAATAACGGGGTTAAAAAAGAGAAGGTAGAGTTAATTATAATATATAAATAATAATTAATCGATATCTCCTTTAATAATATTATATTTATTAATTATTTTCCTAGCTTTAAAAAATCTAATAATAATTATTTATACGAATATATTCACGATAGTATATAGGAACGCGTTATTATATTCGCGAAAATCGCCTATTTTAATTATTCTCGCGGTTATAATATAATAACGATTCCTAGAATATTAAAATTAAATTATTACTAATAGTAACTTTATATATTTATAATTATACTAAATAACGAAGAAGATTTAAAATATTATAATATTCTTCTAAATTATATAAATAAATATAGAAAATATAAAGTTTATAATTTTATCTATTAAGTTCCTTAATTAATTCTAATTATATAAAGATTTATAAAGTTATAAACGCTATCGTATTTTATCGCTATTTATACCGGAAATAAATAGAGATTTAATATAAATAAAAGGAGTAACTAGTAAAGTTTTAATATTATTATAAAAATACTCCTACGGGCTCTAAATATCCTATAAATTAATAATTCTACGAATATTTATATTTACCGGGCTTAAAGGTTATTTATATTATATTAATTAATAAATTTAAACTATTTTTTATCCCGCCGCCCGATCTTAATATTTAGGTTAATAAATTAAAATCGGTAATTAACCTTAAAGACCTAAAGGTATAATTTATAATTATTAATATAATAATAAAAATATAGTTATATTATAAATAAAAGAGCGCCGAAGAGTTTAATAATAATATATAATAAAAAGGACCTTAAAATAATATAATTTAAAAGTAAAAAAATATTAACCCTATATAATATAATTCCCCGAGCGTAGTAAATATATCGTTATATATAATTATTATATAGTAGATATAATTAACCTCTAATAAGATTTTTAATAAAGAATATAAATATCTTTATATAAAATAAGCGAAAAAAGAGACTATAAAGGAAATAATCTATTATTTCTAATACGACTTCGTAATCGTAGGCGAATATAATAGGGTAAGAAATTTAGATAAAGATTTATATTATTCTTTTTAAAAAATAAAGAAGACTCGTTTTAAATATAATTTCTATTTTATAATTATATCTAGAACGATTATTAATTAAAACTATAAGGATATTATAGCCCCTCGGACTATTATAAAAGATATTTATTAAAATAATTATTAATTCGGTTATTAATACTTCGGACCTATTAACCTAAAAAAGTCTACGAGTTTTATTACCCGATATATAAAAAAACTAGGGTATAAGAGAGATTTATTAGAATAATAAATATCTTTATTAATATACTTCTTTATACCTCGATATTACGATATAAAAAAAGTAATTTAATTATATATATTTTATGACGCTTAAGAAACTTTATTAAAAAGATTTTATAATTATTTACCTACTAGGACTCTAGCCGCGATTTATTATTATTATTATTAATTAAAAAACTATTATATTAGAAAGACTCTAATAGTAGTAAAATTACTAGAGGAATATTAAAACTATAATACCTCTTTCCTATATTAACGTGCTTAATATTTAATTTTAATTTATTTTAATATAGTACCTATTATACTATAAATTCTTTAATTATATAAATTTTTACCTACCCTCGTTATCTCCTTTAAAACTCTTAATAAAAAGTAGATTAACGATACGACTACGACCTTTATTATAAATAAAGATAATAATCGGATATAAGAAAATTATATCCTAGGTAGAGATTATATAATATTTAAAAAGATATTTTTTAAACTTAAGGTTATCGCCTCCTTTTTTAAAAAATATAAAAAAGTAAATATATTAATTATATCTTTATTCACCGAGATAGTTTTAATAATAGAACGGGTAAATCCTTCTTTTCTTTAAAATCTCTAATATAGAAGAGCCTAAACTTGTTTTTTTTAATATATTAAATATAATATTCTCTTTTCTAAATATAATATTTAATATTAACTTTTCTTTATTATAATATATCCGAGAGGAGTTTAAACTTAAAATATAAATATTTATTAAAACCGATAAGGCGAGGGTTATAACTATATATATATTAATATAAAAGGTTAATTATGATCGTAAGCTAGTAGAGAATAATATATTTAATTTTCTAATTAAATTTACGCGGTAGATAGGCGTAGGCTTAAATCTTATATATATAATTATAATTATTCTATAAACCCCTCTACTCTATCGGGTTATATAAATAAATACCGAAAAGAATATATTAAATAACCTAGTTAAAGGAAATATTTTAGTATATATTATATATTAATATCGGAATTAAAGAGTATATAGAGGGGAAGCGGAAATCGAAGGCGGATTTTAAGGTAAATATATTTAAAACTATAAATATAACGAATATAAAGGGTATAAAAAGCGCTAACGGAGGTAATAATCCTAGATATAATAATAGTATTTAGAATATTAATAATATTATAATTAGTAATAATACTAGGGAAGGTATAGAGGCGATTTAAAAAAATAATATATATATTAAATAAAAGCGCGGTTAAAGTAGTTATAGATATAGTATTTAATTATTTTAATAAAGTATTTATACGTTTTTAAACCGCTAGATATTTAGATTTAAATAAAAACTAGGAAACTTATTACCCCTCTATACACTTTTCTATATAATAATACTTATTTTCTATATAATAATATTTACTATAATACGTTATTATTATTTACGATTTTAATCCTCTACTTTATTATATTTAGGAATAATAATAAAAAACCGAGTATTATATCTAACCTAGATCTAGGCCTAGATCTAGCTTAAATATTTTTTAAATTTAATCTAGATTTTATTTAATCCCTAAACTCGCTACTAAAGGTCTATACTCTTAATATTTTAATTATATTTACCGCTATCTAATACGATATCTAATTATATATTCCTTAACTTTCTTTTAAATTTATAATTAATACGGGGCTCTAGGAATTAAGGGCTACTAATAAAAATCTTTAAAATAATAACGGAAAAAAAATATTAATTTATAAATATATTATTAAGTATACCTATAATATTTATAAAGAAGTTAGAGATACCGTTTAAATTTAGGCCTAGATCTAGTCTAGATTTAATCTAGATTTAGCCTAGATCTAAAGAAACGCGCTTTTAATATTTCGATTATCTTTACTATTATTTATATAGTAATATATTATTATTTATCTAATTTAGATATAATTAAGATAAGTTAGATTTAATTATATTTTATTATACTATATTTCGTTTATTAATAACCTACGAAATACGTAAAATACGTATTTTATACCGATTAAATAGTAATTTTATAGAATTATTTTTCCGGATTTACCGATATAGAAAGATAAAGTTATACTTTAGTTTACCGCCGTTAGTAAATTATAATCTAAATTAGGGCCCGTTATTTATTATTTATATATATATATTATTATTTATTTAATCTATAGCCCCTCTCTCTTTATTAATTATTCGAACCTCTTAATTAGAAATTAAACTACACGTTAGAAAAGTTTTAAAGCGAAGAGAATCGTTATTTTATTATTAGCCCTCTCGTTCTATTATACGCGGTTTTATTATTTCTCTACCTCTCCGCGGTAATAGCCCGGTTAACGGCGACGTAGTAGAATATATTAAATAAATTAAACCTAGGTTATACCCCCGTAAAAAAGATAATTTAAAGAATACGAAGAATAAGTTTTTAAATAAGAGCTATACTATAAAAAATATTTAAAAATAGAAAGATAATATATTCGAATATAAATAGAAGAAACTAGAGATTATACCTAAAATAGAGTATTCTTTTACTCGATTTATAAACTAATTTAAACGTGAAATAAAGGAAAATAAAAATAAAAGTATTATTAATTCTAAATATCTCTCGATTATTTCTATAAAAGATTCGCTAGTTTTAACTATTTATATATTAAGTACCCTAAAGCCTAGGCTTATAACTAAAGATTATATAATTAATTAAATTAAATTAAAAAAGAGTTTTCCTAAAGGCTAGGGCGGTAGTTATAAAAGAGACAATAATCTAGATAAACTAGATAAACTAAATACCGATTTTAATAATTAAATTATAATAGGATAAGAAAGCTAGTATTTTATATTTATTCTATAAACTATCTATAAATCTATATATATATACTCTTTTCTTACTTTAAATTATTATTTATATTATCGACTAAATTCTCTTCTTTTTCTAAAAGGCTCTTTTTACTTTTATAATTAATACTTAACTACCGAAATAAATTACCGAGGTCGCTATAACTAATTTATAATCTTATTATAAAATCTAGAAAATAGTTAAAATACCTCTCGTCTATATATATTTAAACGATATTAGAGTACCGTTTTATCTAGTTTTTTAAAATTACGAATAAAGTCTTAGGGTTAAGGTCGGGTAAATAAAAAAGAAAATATTCGAGTAATATCCTAGCGTTAATAAATAGTCTCTTTAGGACTATATTATAATATATATTAATATTATTATAGACTAGTATTAAAAAGGCGTTATTATTCTCGAAACGGCCGTAGTAAAAGAGGATATTATATTCGATAAAATTATTAAATATCGCCGCCGTTATTAATCTTTAATAAATAATCTAGTCGAGGTAATTATTAATAATATATATAGATAAAAGACTCTACCTCCTACCCCTATATAAAGACTAGACGATTAATAATATAATTTTAATAGGTACCTAACTATATTTTCTATTACCTATAAATATTAAAGTTAACTATATCGACGGGATAAAAACTTAAAATATATTAATATATTTATAAATAGTACTTTTATCTAGGAAGATTAATTAATTAACTCGCTACCGCCCTAACTTTATAAATTAAATATTTCTTAATATTTAATTATACTCCCTAGTAACTCTATACTAGATCTTCCTAGACTAGCCTAGTCGGTATAAATATTTCTAGATAATAGTCTTATCGATAGTAATACTATATTTATTTAATAAAAAGTATACTATTTTATCTAAATACGTTATCGGCCGCTCTTTAAAATAGTCTAGAAATTTATATTTTAAAAGCTCGCTAATCGCCTTAAGATACCCGCCCACGACTTTACTTAGTATAAAAACGATACCGTAAAGCCTCTATATTCTTTTTATCCTTTATAGGGTATTAAAGTTAACGTTATAAAAACTAGTAGTAATACTATCGTTATTATACCCTAGCTCGAATTTATATTAAATAAAAGTACGAATTAAGGCTAAAGTAACGGCGACTATAATAATAATAAAACTAGAAGTAATAATAAAGAAAGTAGGTAGTAGAGTAAAATCTATAATATTTAAATAATTTTAATTTTAACTATTTAGACTAGATTTATAATATATATACGTATTTATTCTATTTTATTTAACGTTAGTAGTTATCCCGCCTAAATTTAGTACGTGGGCTATCTATTTAGCGCTAGTCTCGGTAATTTTATAATTTACTATAATCGGAATAAATAATAGATACCTAGATATCGAGATATTTATATAAATATAAATATATTATATATACCCCCTCTTATATAAATAATAGTAAAGATCGTTTATTTATTAACTAGTATAATACTCTCGTTAAAGGCGAAGAATAAATAAAGTTAAATAAATTAATTATTAAGTTTCTTATACTCTCTATAATACTAGTCTAGGCGAGAGACTTTAATATAGTTTTTATCTTTTATTATATTACGTTTTCTAGTATTATTTTAAATATTTAAAGTTAGGGTTTTTATTAATCCTAAAATATTTATCCTAAAAGTATTTAAAATATTAAGACTCTCCGTTTAATACTTTAATGTAATATTTATAAAACCTAGGTTAATAGTTTTAGAGAGAAGTATTAAGAATTAATAAATAATAATTTTTATATAAATAAATAAATATAACTAGATAAATTTAATTAATTTAATTAATAATTCAATAAATATTTATATTTAGAATCTATAATTAAAAGTTTTAAAGAAAGTTAAATACAAAGTTTTTATTTATTAAAAAATATACTATTTATATATTAATAAATCCGGAAAAATAATTTTGTAAAATCGTTATTTAATCGGTATAAAATACGTATTTTATATATTTCGTAGGCTATTAATAAGCGAAATATAATATAGTAGAATATAATTAAATCTAACTTATCTTAACTATATCTAAATTAAATAAATAATAACGTATTATTATATAAATAATAGTAGAGATAATTAAAATATTAAAAGTGTATTTCTTTAAATCTAGGCTAGATTTAGGCTAGATCTAAACTAGATCTAAACCTAAATTTAAACGATATCTCTAACTTTTTTATAAATATTATAAATATACTCGGTAATATATTCGTAGATTAATATTCTTTTTCCGTTATTATTTTAAAGATTTTTATTAATAACTCTTAATTCCTAGAGCCCCGTATCGATTATAAATTTAAAAGAAGGTTAAGGAATATATAATTAAATACCGCGTTAAATAACGGTAGATATAATTAAAATATTAAAAATATAGGCCTTTAATAGCGAGTTTAGGGATTAAATAAAATCTAGGTTAAATTTAAAGAATATTTAAGCTAGATCTAGGCCTAGATCTAGGTTAGATATAATACTCGGTTTTTTATTATTATTCCTAAATATAATAAAGTAGAGGATTAAAATCGTAAATAATAATAACGTATTATAGTATTTATTATTATATAGAAAATAAGTATTATTATATAGAAAAGTGTATAGAGGGGTAATAAGTTTCCTAGTTTTTATTTAAATCTAAATATCTAATAACTTAAAAACGTATAAACGCTTTATTAAAATAATTAAATATTATATTTATAACTACTCTAACCGCGCTTTTATTTAATATATATATTATTTTTTTAAATCGCCTTTATATTTTCCCTAGTATTATTACTAGCCGTAGTATTATTAATATTCTAAATATTATTATTATATTTAGGATTATTACCTCCGTTAACGCTTTTTATACTCTCCGCGTTCGTTATATTTATAATCTTAAATATATCTACCCTAAAATTCATCTTCGATTTCTACTTCCCCTCTATATACTCTTTAATTCCGATATTAATATATAATATATACTAAAATATTTCCATTAACTAGGTTATTTAATATATTTTCTTTAGTATTTATTTATATAACCTAATAGAGTAAAGGGGCTTATAGAATAATTATAATTATATATATAAAATTTAAGCCTACGCTTATTTACCGTATAAATCTAATTAAAAAATTAGATATATTATTCTCTACTAGTTTATAATTATAATTAATCTTTTATATTAATATATATATAATTATAACCCTCGCTTTATCGGTCCCGAAGAATATTCGTATTTTAAATTTAAACTCCTCTCGGATATATTATAATAAAGAAAAGTTAATATTAAATACTATATTTAGAAAAGAGAATATTATATTTAATATATTAAAAAAAGCGAGTTTAGGTTTTTTTATATTAAAGATTTTAAAGAAAGGAAGAATTTATTTATTCTATTATTAAATTTATCTCGGTAAATAAAGATATAATTAATATATTTACCCCTTTATATTTCTTAAAAAGGGAGGCGATAATTTTAAATTTAAAGAATATCTTTTTAAATATTATATAGTCTTTACCTAGGATATAATTTTTTTATATCCAATTATTATTTTTATTTATAGTAGAGGCCGCGGTCGTATTATTAATTTACTTTTTATTAAGAGTTTTAGAGGAGATAACGAGGGTAGATAAAAATTTATATAATTAAAGAATCCGTATTATAATAAATATTATATTAAAATAAATTAAATTAAAATTAAATATTAAGGAAGTTAATATAGGAAAGAGGTATTATAATTTTATTATTATTAAAATCTTTTTAATATAATAGTTTTTTAATTAATAATAATAGATCTAAATCGCGGCTAAAGTCCTAATAAATAAATAATTATAAAGTCTTTTTAATAAAACTTCTTAAATATTATAAAATATATTTAATTTAATTATTTTTCTTATATTATAGTATCGAGGTATAAAGGAGTATATTAATAAAGATATTTATTACTTTAATAAATCTCTCTTATACTTCAGTTTTCTTATATATCGGGTAATAATACTCGTAGACTTTTCTAAATTAATAAGTCCGAAGTATTAATAACCGAATTAATAATTATTCTAATAAATATTTTTTATAATAATCCGAGGGGCTATAATATTCTTTTAATTTTAATTAATAATTATTTTAAATATAATTATAAAATAGAAGTTATATTTAGGGCGAGTCTTTTTTATCTTCTTGAAAAAAAATATAAATTTTTAATTAAATTCCTTATTTTATTATATTCGCCTACGATTACGAAATTATATTAGAAATAATAAATTATTTCCTTTATAATATCTTTTTTCGCTTATTTTATATAAGGATATTTATATTCTTCGTTAAAAATCTTATTAAAGGCTAACTATATCTACTATATAATAACTATATATAACGATATATTTACTACGCTCGGGGAATTATATTATATAGGGTTAATACTTTTTTACTTTTAAATTATATTATTTTAAAATTCTTTTTATTATATATTATTATTAAACTCTTCGGCGCCCTTTTATTTATAATATAACCGTATTTTTATTACTATATTAATAACTATAAATTATACCTCTAGGTTTTTAAAGTCGATTACCGATTTTAATTTATTAACCTAAATATCGAGATCGGGCGGCGAGATAAAGAATAATTTAGATTTATTAATTAATATAATATAAATAATCTTTAAACCCGGTAAATATAAATATTCGTAAAATTATTAATTTATAAAATATTTAGAGTTTATAGGAGTATTTTTATAATAATATTAAAACTTTATTAACTACTTCTTTTATTTATATTAAATCTCTACTTATTTTTAATATAAATAATAATAGAATATAATAACACTTATAACTTTATAGATCTTTATATAATTAAAATTAATTAAAGAGTTTAATAAATAAAATTATAAACTTTATATTTTTTATATTTATATATATAATTTAAAAGAATATTATAATATCTTAAATCTTCTTCGTTATTTAATATAATTATAAATATATAAAGCTACTACTAGTAATAACTTGATTTTAATATTCTAAAAATTATTATTATATTATAACTACGAGAATTATTAGGGTAGGCGATTTTCGCGAATATAATAATATATTCCTATATATTATCGTAAATATATTTATATAAATAATTATTATTAAGTTTTTTAAAGTTAGAAAGGTAGTTAATAAATATAATATTATTAAAAAAGATATCGATTAATCGTTATTTATATATTATAATTAACTCTACTTTCTTTTCTTTAACCCCGTTATTATTTTTATTATTATTAATAACTAATTCGGAGGATTCTTTAAATACGAATTTATTCTTTTAATTTAATTATTTAAAGGATTTCTTTAAAAGTTTAGAGAATTCGTAAGGCTTTTTAAATAAAAACTTCTTCGGAGGATATTTTTATAATAATAATAATAAATCGTCTTTATTATTATTAGAGCCTAAAAGCTTCGTCTAGCTCTTTAATCTTTTTATTATTAATAAACGAATTAGGTTTTAATAAAAGATATTTAAAAAAAAGTGATATTTTAAAATTATAGAGAAAAAAGGTTAATCTCGAAGTAAAGAAAATAAAAAATAATAAATAAATACGAATATATTTTCGGTATTAATTTTTATAATAATTCCTTTTTTTCGAGCTTCTTCGGGCGCGATAATAAATTTTTATTTATAATATATTAAATACCTAGAAGAAGGAAGAACGGAGGAGGAAAAAAATTAATTTAAAATCCTAATAAAGATAAATTTATCTTTTAAATTAAATTTATATTAAAGAATAAAGAATATAATTAATTAAAATTATCGTTTATAATAAATTTATCTTTTATTAAATTTATACCTCGGTTCTAGAAATATTAAATATTATTTTATAAATCCTTATCTTTTAAAATATTTATATAATACGCGTCCTCCTTCGTTATATATAAAAGATAATCGAGTATCCAGTTCGTTATAAAATAACGAGTTATTTAATATCCTTAGAATAACGCGAATCGTAAATAAATTATATTAAATTCTTCGTCTAATAGATACGCGGAGATTATTAAAAACCGGATCTTATATATAAAATTCCGTAATATAAACTAGCTTAGTATATAGTTGATTTTAAAGATTTAAAAAAACCGAAAAGAGGAAAGATTATAAACGGTATTAATTTTTTATTTAAGAAAAGTATCGTTCGAGCTAGTTATTATTATTATTTAATTTTATAAATTAAAAAATAATACGTTATTAAAGTTATTTTTAATTTTAATTATCTAACTAGAGTCCCCCTAATATATAATAATATTAATATATATTTATTCGCCGAAACCTAGATAGTATTAGACCTCGATTTACTCTTTAAAACTAAATATTAAATATTTATTTTATTAAGTTCTTTCTACTCTAAACGCGTCTTTATAATTTTTTTAATAATTAATTATATCCTTTAAATAACGATATTTAATAATAAATTCTTTAGTTTATAATAATATATCGTTAATATTCGTATAGTAAATTAATATAGGTATTTTTTTAATATCCCGGATAATCTAGTTAACTTTAAGTAGTTTTTTATTATATTTAAATAATACGCGCCGGGGCCGTAGCGCGATAATAATAATAAATAAATAAATTTAATAGTAATTATAAAGTAAAGAGAGTATAATAGTTCGCGTAATTTAAATAACTAATTATAGTAAAGTATAATAGATTTTATAATAAATTAAATTAGATCTAGCCTAATATACCGTAAATATCGGGCGATATTTAAATAAGATTATTAAAAGAATAAAATAATAAATAAAGAGGTCTTGAGGTTATTATATATAAATATATTTAAAGAAATCGTTTTTAAAAGGACGATTAATATTTAATATTAAAATCTATATATTAACTACCTATAGTATTATAATTTTATATAATATAATTATTAAACTATACTAGAAATAGCCTAAAATACGGTTTATAATATAATTAATATTATAATTAATAGATTTCTAGATCTTATATAACGGGCTTAAATAAGAGTAAATATTAAAAAATAATAAAGAAGAGTATTTATATTTATATTTATAATATATTAATATTAAATTAATCTTTTAGCGCATTAGATTTAATTCAAATCTAGTTTAAATTTTCTTTAAATTTTATTTAAATCTAGACTAGATCTAGGCTAAATTTTTTATATATTATTAAATAAGAATAGTTTCCTATAAATTAAAAGTAGATTATATAAAGTTTTCGATATTATTTTTATACTCTCGATAATTAAAATTATATTTAATAATAATAAATTATTCTCCGTCCGCGGCCTTAATTATAATAAAGTACCGGAGATAATAATAATTAAAATGGAAAATTTAATTAATTTTTCGGCTTCTAATAAAGATATTAAAGAGACGAAATATTCGGAGGAGGATATAATTTTACTCGATAATAATTATAACGATTTATTCAATTTTAAAGGACTATTAAAGAATATTTAACTAATATTAAATTTAATTAATTTATTTTTATTAAACTCTATAGAGGACTCGACTTATATTCGTTATTCTATTAACGATAGTAATAATAAGAAATTAAATAAGATTACTAAAATAATTAAAACGATAATAGTATTAATTATTAAAAATATTCGTATACTCTCCCTAGAATTTAATAACTCTTCGGAGTACTTAATATTCGTTATTATTTAATAAATTAATCTCGGTATTAATATCTTTCTCGTCTAATAATTAAGATAAAGTTATTACTATTAATATATAAAAGGAGGTTACGTTTAACGCCGAAATAAATAATATAAATTTATTACTTTAAAAATAAAATATAAATAAAGTATTAAAAATAATAAAGGTATTAAATTATTTACTACCTTTAATAAATATTATTAAAGAAGCGGGAATAGTCCCTAAAGCTTTAAAAAAAACTACCGATATATTAATTTTATTAAACTATATTATTTTAGGGGAAAATACAGAGTTCTTCGATTTTAAAAAATATTATTAAATTATAAAGATTAACCGGCGAGAAGTTAGAGTAAAGGATTTATAATTTCTTAATCTTTTTAGATATAAAGTATACTTTACCCTTAATAATAATAAATATAGTATTTATTATATCGTCCGTATTTTAGGTCTTTTTTCCGATATTATTATAATAAAGTTTTTAAAGAAAATTCGAGGTAATATAATATTTAATACGAAGTTATTAAATATTAAGAATATTATTAATAATATAATTAGGCTCGTTATATTTCTTTACGAGCACGTAGTTATAACTTATAAAGAATATATTTAATAATATCCGATTTCCTTTAATAGTCTCGTAGCCCGAATCGAAATTATATTAACTCCGATTTAATTTATCCCGATTAATTAACGAAAGATTATTAATAACAAAACTAGGCGTTACTTTAAAGTATATAATTTTCTTTATATTATTATACTAGTAATATTAAATAAAGAACTAGCGGTCTTTTAAATAATTAAATTTAATATAGTCGAGAGTATAAATATAAATAGTAATAATATTTTAAATTTATACTTTTCTTCTGTTTATACTATTAGATAGGCTTCTATATTATTTAATTATACTAGTCGATATAAAAGCTATATCGTTATATTCGTATTAAATTTATATATTTAATCTCTAAAGACCTTTCTCGATAATAATAATAATTAACTCGCGGTCGTTAATTATTAATAAAATATTCCGTTTATTTTAAAATAACTAGGAGGGTAAACCCTCTCCTATACTTCCGTAATTTAAAGCGGCGATATAATTTAAAGTTTAGGCGGGGGTTATACTAGCGATAACTCTTAAAATAATAAAGATAATAATAATTAAAAAGAAAGTATAGGTAGTATCGGTAAAGCGGTGAACCCGTATTCTACCGAAAAAGACGGAAAAGGCGCTTAGATCTATTTAGTTTATATACTAGCCCTAGAGATCGATTTGATACCTACTTTCGTCTAAAGTATCTAAATACGTATTTAGTACCTCGATTTATTTTGAATAAATTTAAATAAATAGGAATAAGCTAGTCTAAGTAGTACCGGTAGATAATTAAATATATATAATTATAAGTGAATTATATAATCTATAATACCGCGTTAATTTAGGGGGTATTACGCGCGTATATAATTTTCGTAAATCGACGTAATTTAAAATCTAAATTAAATTAGCGTGGTTATAGCGCTCTATATAGCCTTAACGAGCTACCCGGCGCTAGTAGAAAATCACGGATTTAAATTCTTAAATCCGAAGTTATTATTTTTAGGTTTTTTATTAAAAATTTTTTTTTTTTTTTTTAAACGTTATCTTTTCGTTATTTTTCCGCCTAAAGCCGGTAAAATGCGTATTTAGTACCTCGACTCTTCTCGTACGGTCTCCCGCTTTGCCGATAAGGGGCGAGGATAATAATAAATAAAATAAAAATAAAAATAACGGCGATAATAATAATACTCGCTCGGTTAATAAAAAATCGTTATTTATATTACCTATAATCGTAGTTTATAAAGGCCGGATAATTTTAACTAGTAATAATTTTTAATTATCCGCTCCGATACCTATAATATAAATATTAACTATAGTTATTTTCGGTATTAACCGCGGGGGGAAAATAAAAGGGTTAAAAATAAAAATATATATTATAGACTTATAGGGAGGCTTTATAAAGATATTATCGGTTTTAATATAAATAAAACTAAAATATAAAGAGCTTAAAGGGTTTAAGAGATCTATTAATAATAAAGCCGCCGTTATTATCTACCCGCTTTAAGATATAAATAATATCTTATTATTAATAACTACCTTATTCGAATATTAAAAGTATTATATATTAATTATTTAATAGAGGAGTTTAAAAAGTAGGTTTTATATTAATATTATTTTAAATATTATTCGCTTTATTATTATCTTTTTTTTTATCGTCCTTAAAATTAAAAATCTCTAGTACTTTTTACTTTTAATTAATAATATAATTTATATATTTATATTCTTAAATAGAGAGTAGTATATTCTTTAATGATTAAAAAGATAGTATTTCTTTCTTCTTTATAAAAGTTATAGGTATATTAAATAATATTTTCGTAAATTAATATTCTTTTTTCGTTATTATTTTAAAGATTTTCGCTAATAACCCTTAACTTCTAAGATTTTATATCGATCGTAAATTTAAAAAAAGATTAAAAAATATATAATTAAATACCGCGTTAAATAACGGTAGATATAATTAAAATATTAAAAGTATAGGCTCTTAATAGCGAGTTTAAAAATTAAATAAAATCTAGGTTAAATTTAAAAGGTATCTAAAAAATATCTAAATTAAATCTAGGCCTAGATCTAGGCTAGATATAATACTCGGTTTTTTATTATTATTCCTAAATATAATAAAGTAGAGGATTAAAATCGTAAACGATAATAATATATTATAATAAATATTATTATATAGAAAATAAGTATTATTATATAGAAAAGTATATAGAGGGGTAATAAACTTCCTAGCTCTTATTTAAATTTAAATATCTAGTAATTTAGAAATATAAAAAGATTTAATTTAATTAACGATAGTTCATTTTTATATTTATTTACTTTAACCGCTTTTCCTCCTAATATATATAATACCCTTTTAAATAGTATTTTCTATATTAATAATAAATACCGCGGTATTATTAATATTCCTAGTATTATTACTCTTTCTAGTATTATTACCTCCGTCGGCGCCTCCTACGAATTTTATATTCACTATATTAATAATTTTAAATACGTCCTCTTTAAAATTTATCTTCGATTTATACTTTACGTTTATATACTTCTCGATTTCGGTATTAATATTTAATATATAATAGAATACTTCCTCCTTCTATTTTATTCGATATATTTTTTTCGGTATTTATTTATATATCTCGATAAAGTAGAGGGGTTTATATAGAATAATTATAATTATACGGGTTAAGTTTAAGCCTACGCCTATTTAATATATAAATTTAATTAAAATATTAGGTTTATCCTTTTTTAGTAATATATTATTATTATTAATTTTATATATAAATATATATTTAGCTACGTCCCTTTTTTTATTAATCCCAAAGAATATTCGTATTTTAGATTTAATCTTTTTTCGGACGTATTATAATAAAAGAATATTAATATAAAAAGGTTAATTAGAAAAGAGAAAGTTAAGTTTAATAAATTAAAAAAAACGAGTTTAGGCTCTTTTATATCGGAGATTTTAAAAAAGAAAAAAATTTACTCGTTTTATTATTAAAATTATCTCGGTAAATAAAAATATAATTAATATATTTACCCTTTTATATTTCTTAAAAAGGGAGGCGATAATTTTAAATTTAAAAAATGTTTTTTTAAATATTATATAGTCCTTATTTAGGATATAATCTTCTAATATCCGATTATTATTTTTATTTATATACCGGTTCTCGATCTCTTTATTAATCTACTTTTAATTATATATAGTTAAAGAGACGGAGAGATAAAATTAATAATTATATAAACGGAGGAGCCGTACTACTATAAATACTTAATTAGTATTAACGTTAATCGGGCGGTCGGGACGATTCCGTATAAATATAATATTATATTAATTATCGTCCTAATAAATTTATCGTTCTATAAGTTTCTTTATTATTAAAATCTTCTAACGGGCGACGAGGGTTATATAATATACTTTATAATTATAAAGAAAACTAGTTTTAAAGATATTTTAATAGAGTTTTTTAAATTTAATAAAATTATAACTTTTTTAATTACTTTTCTTATACTATTATATTAAGAATTTAGGAAGTAAATTCCTAAATATATTTATTATATTATCGAATTTTTATAATCGATTATTTAAACTTTAATATTTAGTAATAATATTAATAAGAATTTTTAGGCCCGTTAGTTTAAAGGGGTAATATTTATATTTAGGATTATTTTAGGAAATATTATATATAATATTTATTAGGGCTATAATATCTAATAGATCGGAGTTAATAATCGTTCCGGATATAATTATAAACTAGAAGTAATATTTAAAGCGAATTTTCTTTATTATTTAAAAAAGATTTTATAGACCTTTACCTAAATTCCTTACCCTATTATACTTATTTATAATCGCGAACTTATATTAAAAACGGTAGATAATTTCCTTTTTAACTACTTTTTTTCTATTTTTTATAAAGGAGTATTTATATACTTTATTAAAGACTTTATTAATAATTAACTATAACTACTATAAAGTAAATATAAATATAAAAGTATTTACTTCGCTCGGGAGATTATATTATACGGCGTTAATAAATTTAATACCTTTTAATAATTTTATATCGGAGTCGTTCGGGTTATATACTATCTATAATTCTTTTTTTATTTATACGTTTATTTAGTAACTAAAGTCGGCGTTATAATAAATAATTATAAACTATACTTTTAAAGCCTTGAAGTCGATTACCGATAATATTTTAATATTTTAAATATTAAGATTAACTAACGGGATAAAAAATAATATAGATTTATTAATTAATTTAATATAAAAAGCTTCCGAGTCTAATTAATATAAATATTTATAGAATTATTAATTTATAGGATATTTAGAGCCTATAGGAGTATTTTCGCGGTAGTATTAAAACTTTATTAATTATTTCTTTTACTCTCGTTAAATCTCTATTTATTTTTAATATAATTAAAAATAGAATACCGCGGAACCTATAACTTTAAAGATTTATAAATAAATAAAATTAATCGCGAAGTTTAGAAGATATATTAAGAGGTTTTATTTTACCTAAATTTATTTTATCTCCGATAATAATATTAAATTATCCGAAGTCGCCTTTATAAAATAGTATAATTATAAATATATAAAGCTACTACTAGTAATAGATTAATTTTAATATTCTAGGAATCGCTATTTTATTATTACTATAAAAATTATTAAAATAAGCGATTTTCGCGAATATAATAATACGTTCCTATATTTTATTATAAATATATTTATATAGATAATTACTATTAATTTTTTTAAAGCTAGGAGGAAGGTAATTAATAAATATAATACTACTAAAGAAGATATCGACTAATTATTATATTATAATTAACTCTACTTTCTCTTCTTTATCCACGTTATTATTTTTATTATTATTAATAATTAATTCTAAGGATTCTTTAATTAAGAATTTATTTTTTTAATATAATTTCTCGGAGAACTCCTCTAAAGACTTAGGTTTTTAATAAAAAATTTTAACTAGCGATTTCTTTAGAGTCTATTTTAACGGTAATAATAATAAATAATTTTTATTATTATTAAAACCTAAAAGCTTCGCTAGGCGCTTTTATTTTTTTATTATTAATAAAAGAATTAAATCCTTATTGAAGATATTAAAAGAACGGGTATATTTTAAAGTTATAAAGAAAAGAAGTTAATTTCGAAATAATAAAAATAAAAATTAATAAATAAATATAAATATACTTTTAATATTAATTTTTATAATAACTCGTCTTTTTCGGGCTCCCTCCGGCGCGATAATAATTTTTTATTTATAATATATTAAATACCTAGAAGAGGTTAGAACGGAGGAGGAAAAAAATAGATTTAAAATCTTAATAAAAATAAATCTATCTTTTAAATTAAATTAAATATTAGAGGATAAGAGATATAGTTAATTAAAATTATTATTTATAATAACCTCGATTTTTATCGAGTTTATACCTTTATTTAGGAAATATTAAATAATATTCTATAAATTATTATTTTTTAAAATATTAATATAATACTCCTTTATAGTATAATATATAAAGTAATCGAAGCTCGGGTTTATTATTAAATCGTAAAATATTAAATAATCTTAAAGTAGTAAAAATCGTAAATAAACTATATTAAATTCTTTAAATAATAGATATAAGGAGATTTTAAAAAACCGGGTCTTATATACGAACTTCTTTAATATATATTAATTTAATATATAGTCGATCTCGAAGTCTTTAAGCGAGCGAAGTAGAAAAGGATTAAAAATAATTCTCGGTTTTTATTTAATATAAAGATTACTCGAATTAATTATTATTACTATTTAACTCTAAAAATCCGGAGGCGGTACGTTACTAAATTTATATTTAATCTTTAACGGTTTATTAGAGTTTCCTTAATAAATAATAATATTAATATATATTCTTTCGCCGAAATTTATATAGCTTTAAATTTAGATTTAGTCGTTAAATTTAATTATTAAATATTAATCCTACCGGACTCTTTTATCTTTAAACGCGATTTTAGGGTTTAGTTAATTCTTAAATATATTATTTATAAAATAATACTACTCTACGAGCTCTTTAGCTTATTAAAATATAATAATAATAATATAATAATAAATCGGTATATATACTCCTTTTATATATATAAAAATCTAGTTATCTTTAGATAACTTTCCATTATAGTTAAATAATAAAAGGGGTTACTATAATATTATAATAATAATAAATAAATAAATTTAATAATAATTATATAGTTAAAAGGATATAATAATATATATAATAATTATAATCGCTAATTCTAGTAAAGTATAATAAATTATATAGTAAATATACCTAGATTTAGGTTTAGACCTATAAATTAAAAATTTAAACGCTAGTTTTTATAAATATAATTCCCGAGATTTCGTCTCTTAATATAAAGTTATATAGATATTAAATTATCCGAGGTTTACCCGGTATACTTAAGGCTCTATTTTAAGAAAGAATATTTATATATTATTTAATAAAAGAGAAGTAAAAGAGTATTAAAAGAGATTAATATTAAATAATATAATATTTATATAATAAAGTCTTTAATCTAGTCGAGCTTTAAGAGATTTATATACTTTCGTATTATTAAATTTATAAATATCGTTTTTAATAAGTTAAATTCCGTAAAAATTATATTAAAATAAATATTTCGAATATTAATATTTTATACCGTTTATAATTTTATACTAAAATTCTTAATCTATTTAATTATTATTTTTAATATTGATTATATATATTTCCCTAACTCTTTCTACTTATAGAACGAATATTATTTATATTAAAACTATTAAAATTATATATAAATCTATTATAGTAAAATCTTTTAATATTATCTATTTAAGTTAAATAGTTTTATTATAGTATATATCGAGTCTATAACCCGAATATTATCGCTGGCGTAATTATCTTAATTAAATAAAAATTAATACTATAGACCTATAGGGCAAGGGACGTTAATATTTATAAAATATTAATTTTAATATTAATTTCTTATTTAAATAGTCTAGGGTTAGGGTTTATCTAGATTTAATCTAGATTTAATTTAGATTTAAATAAATCTTAATAACTTAATTTAAACACGTCCGAGTTTAAAATAATAACTTTATTTATAAACCTATAAAACCGTATTCTAGATCGATATTGTTTTTTTAAATTTTCTACTTTTAATACTAGATAACGCGAAGTATATAATAAAATAACTATAATACGGTTAATATAATTTCTTTTAAACGAAGAATTACTCGGGTTTATTATAATATTTAAATATATATAAAGAGCCTTAGTCTAAATATAGGAAAATAGTAAATATCTTTAACCCTACTAAAGATTAAACGAGCTTTATATTTATTTAATACGAAATTTTTTAACTCTAGGAGTTACCCGCGCCTAACGGTAATAAATTAAATACGGATTAACTAGTAGAATTATATACTATTTATTATAATATAAATAAACCGCCTCTTAAGTATCTAGGGATTAATAAAAATAATAATAAAAATATTACTACCTAGGAGTTTATATAAATATATTAATAATTTATTTAGATCTTTATCTACTTTAATAAATATATTAAAACCGGTTATAATACCTTCCTCCGCGATTATATTATTTATCTCCTTTAAAAGCCTTCTATCTATATTTAATTCTCTTTATATAAAATCTTTAACTAACTTTATAGAGCGAGATACCGGCGCTATTATAATAATATATATAAAACTAGATCGCGCGTAATATTAAAAATATCGACGAAATACTTTATAGTTAATAGTAGTAAAAGATATATACTACCCGTTCGGTAATAAAATTAATTAAATTATTATTTATTTATTTTCCGAATATTATATAATTAAAACGAGTATTAACGTATATTTTAAATTTATAGAAATTAAGGTAAATTAAAAAAAGGAGGTAATTTTCCATAATATAAAATAATATCGGTAATTAATAGAATATAATATTTAGTAGGGTATATATAATAATAATTAAATAATCGATAATCTTTATATACCTAGCGAGATTAACTATTTTAATAATTTATATTTCAAATTATATTACCGTAATATTATTAAAGTTATCCACTTTTTCCTCGGTTATAAACCGTTTAAAAATAATTTAATATATATACTTATAAAGATTACGAATAATAGTAATAATAAGGTAGTTAATAAAATATATATTAATATTTAATAGTAGGAAATATAGTTATAAATCTCTATTAAAGGTATTATTATCCCTTTTATATTATCGTCCAACGAGATAATAATAATTTAATATTATAGCGATCTTTCCCTTTAACTAATATATATAATTATCGGGAATTTTAATTATATAATATATAAAATTTAAAAACGATTTAATTTAATTCTCTTAGGTTTAATCCCTCGTATTAAGAATAAAAAGGAATTCGGTAACTATATATAATTAAATATCTACTATCTCGCGCTAGGGCGTATACTCTAGTATATATATAACTATTATTATTTATTCAAATAATATATTAAAATAACTAAAGTAATTAAAGACCTAGTAATATAAAGAATTAATATTATATACGCGGATAATTAACCCCGAAGATATTATCTAATAATTATATCGTTTATAACCGATTATTTAGAGTAAATTTTAATAATAAAGGTAAAATAAAATCGTTAATATTTAATATATTTAGTGCCGACTAATATATAAAGAGAGTTAATTAAAATATAGGAACCGCGGATTTATAAATATATATATTAAAAGATAAAAATATAAAGAGAGATCCCGACCTCGTTAAAGATTTAATAATTATTTATAATATTAAAAACTTCGCCTAATATTATTATCTAGTTAATATTTATATTATTTTTATTATTAATATATTATACTAGCTTCTAAAAGGAATTATTATAAAATTAATTAATTAGATTCGGGATTTAATTAAAGACTATATAATTCTTATAATTATTAAATAGATAATAAAAAGGGTAACTAGGCCGAAGGAATCTTTAAAGTAATTAATAATAAAGATTAAATTAAATTACTATTTTCGTTAAATACTAGGTTTCGTAGAGTTAAAATTATTTAAAAACTTTAATAAAATAAAATAATAAAGTAGTAACGAATAAAAAGCGATATTATAATAATTAATAATTATTATTATTATTTTATTTATTAAGCGTGTACCGGCTACCCTATATTACGCGCGGGTTATATTTAACTTTATTATATTTACTTAATATATATTTTATAACGGCGATACTTTATAATATATATAATATATACTCTACTATATTTATAAATTAAAGGTAGTCTTTCGTAAATATTAATTAAATAATGTTTCGGACCTAGATTTAAAAGACCTTATTAATCGGTATTTTAATATATTAAAATTATACGCGATAACGTATTATACTAAATATATTCGAAGATATAGGAGTATCTAGAACTTCGATATTTATTATAAAAAGGCGGTTTATAAATTTCTCCTTAAAGAACTCTTTTTACGGATAAATAAAACTAATAAATTCGAGACGTAATTACTATAGTATAATATTATATACTATAATATAAAGGTTATATAGGAAGTTATAATAATATTTTCTATTAAACCTACTATTATTTTTAATAATAAAATAGAATAATAGAATACCCGGCCGTATCGAGAGAAATTAGATTTAAATAAGTATATATTTATTCCTAATAAGAATACGCCGCTATACTATAGTATATAGGTATTAGATATTAATTATTATTATTTAATAATTACGGTAACGAGGGCTTTTTACTTTAATACTAAAAAATTTATTAATATTATAATAATATTTGTATAGGAGAGCCGTAAAAAATAGGATAAAAATCCGGGCTCTATTAAAACTGAAATTAACGGAGATAAAAGACGAATTCTAATTAACCGGGATATATATATATATTTATATATTAATTATTAATATATTAAATTCGTAATAATAAGGAGAGCCGGAATTTAAGGCGGTTTATAAAAAGATTAATTTATTATACCTTTAATTTTCGTTCTACTAGTAAGCCTCGTAATAATTATATTTAAATTAATAATAAAGCGATTTATTTATAAAGTTAAAGCGAGACCGAGTAAAAGATTTTTTATATAATAATCGGCCGGTTTAAATTAATTATTAATATTTATAATTATAAGCGACTAAATAATAAGAATATATATAGGGTATATATTAACGCGTTAATTACTCTATATCGATTAAAGAATAACGGGAGAGTCGATAATATATATAGGATATTCGAAATAAAGTATATTTTAACTAGTAGAACGAAAAGACCCCGAGAACTATATAATTATCGCCTCTTCGAAATATATAATATTATTTAAAATACGTATATAGTACCTATTAAATAAAAAGAATATTATTATATAAATAATTTTATCGACTAGGATTAATATAATATTATTTATAATTTTAACTTTATAATAAAAAGTATTAAGATAGTAGATTAATTTATAAAATAAATATAATAACTATATATCTATAAAAAATTACCGTCCGCGATAATATATTTATTATACCGTTTAATAATACGTATACCCCGGGCTTTTATTTAATAGTAATACTATAACTATATAACGGCTAATAATAATAATGAGAGTAACGGGTATAATATAAAGATAGATTATAATTAAAGTATAAACTCTATCGATAATAGTTAATAAAAATAGAATTAAAGATTTTAAATTAAATAGGAGATTTATTAAATAAAAATTCTTAAAATACTACTTTTATAGAATTAAATAAAAAAGGAGTAAACTCCTAAATTAACCCTTATTATTTAATACTCCTTCGGTATATATTTCGCTAGTAGAAATAAAAATATTTAGTTTATAAATAAAGATATTATAATTTATTTTTTATAGGATCTATCTCGGTCTACCCTTTATTAAACTCGTTTTAATAAATAGCCGTTATTTCTAATTATATTTATAACGCCTTTACGCTTTTATAATTTATAGTATTATATAACCCGAATTCGGTATTCGGATTAATCTTAATTTAAACCTAGGCTAGATCTAGCTTAAACCTAGCCTAGATCTAAATTAAGACTAATCCAATATATATTTATTTATTATTATTATATATATAGTTCTACCCACTTTCCTATATATTAAAATAAACCTATTTTATATCTCGACTAGTTAGTATACTTTATATTACCGAATAATATCTAAATCTATATATATACGACCTAGTAGTATATTAAATAGTAAAATTAAATTAAATTATACCTCCTATATATTATAATACGGTCTTAATTAATTAAAGAATTTATAATAATAACTCCTTTAATAAGGCTAAAGGCTAATTTTAATAATAACTTATATTAATACTCTTAAAGTAAATCTCGGCTATAAATAATTTACCTATTCCGATATATAAATAATAATATATATTAAGAACGCATTAATTATAAATCCTTCTAGTATATATTAACTAATATTAATTATTAATAAGGACGAAGAAAGTATATATAAAGATAAAGAGATCGATATCGAGGCCGATAATAATAATATTAGGCTTCCTACCCCGAAGCGACGAAAAATAAATAATATATCTCGGTTAAACGAATTAGGTAGGGCTACGCTATATATATATATATATATTTTATATAAGAGTTAGTAATATAACTAATCTTTCTATAATCTTTATTATTTATCGGTCGTTATATATCCTCGTCCTCGTCCTACCCTAACTCTTATATATATAGATTAAGAAATACGAGGTTTTTTAATAATATATTATATAAACCTTTAATAAAATACTACTATAATTATAACGTATTATAGTTAAGAAACGAGTCGTTACTACTATAAACGGGCGTAGGACGTTATATTAAATTAATATTATATATTTAAAACTATAAAGCCGTTCTCTAGTATATAAAATAAATAATATTAATAACCTTCGTTACGGGATATAAAGATTCGGGATATAATTTATAAATAGATTTTAATAAAAAAAGCGAAGTTAGCGCTTTAATCTAAAAGCTTTAATATAATATTATTAATAAATATAATAGGGCCCTCGGGCTAAAGGATAGGGTAATAAAAAAAAATTAAATTCGATAAAGACCCGAGAGGTATTAGTCTACCGCGTTTAAACTAAAAATATATTAATCGAAATTAATTACTAGATTATATCGGTAATTACCGCGCCTTAATAATAATAAAGATTCGATAAATCGTAGTAGTATATTATACTTTTTCTATAATAGAACGAAATATTAAAGAGATAATTACTACTAAAATAAAGAATAAAAAATAGATATATAATTATAATAACGATATTAGTCTTAATATTTCCTTATTAAGATTTAATATTAATTATTAATAAACTTAAATTATTTTACCGCTTCTTTAGAGATCTAGTAGTAAAAATTTTAATTTTATTATTCTTTTAATCGGACCTAGGTTAACTAGGAACTCGTAATAATATTAAATATATATTTAGGCCCTTAACGGGAACTATAATAATTATAATTTATATTATAATTTACTATACTATTAAAGAATATAAAATAAGGAAGTAGATATAGATTAAATTCGAAGGCGAATATATTAAAAATAAATTAAACTCGACTCTTTTCTTTATATCTCTTAATATTAATAGGAAGTAATATAAAGTTATAGATTTAAATAAAGGAGACGTAGGAGGAATAAATATTTATACGATAAAATATAATAGTAGAGGCTTTATCGGGTAGGATTAATTAAGAAATAAAAAAAAAAGATACCGGTAGATAATATAAACGATTTCGTCTATAAATAAAAAGATAGAATCGATAATTTAGTCGGTTATAAAGATTTCCGTACTATATTTAACTATCTCTTAATTATTAATAAAACTACTATAGATTCGCCGGCTTCTCGATAATATAATATATAAAAGAATAAAATAAATATTATAAAAAAAGATAATACGAAAGAAAGGAGTACTAATAAATCTCGGAAAAATAAATTATTTATCTTTATAAAAGTAAATATTTCTTTTATTTTAATAAAACTAAACTAACGGACGAGGTATTAATAAGAATTTTAATTTATTAAATAATATTTAACGAGGTATAAAAGGAGGTAGAGTCTTTTATAATTTATTATTATTCCTCGAATATTAATATAGTTATCTAAATGGATACTCGAGTAGCTTCGTTTAATAAATTAATAAAAAACCGGGGTAATAATATATAAAATATAAAGAACTTTATAAATCGCGAAATAATATAATATTATAATATTATACTTATTATATATATATACTAATACTATATATTAAATAATAACTACCGGTCTTTATTATATAAAACCTTAAAGATATTAAACCTAATAAATAGATTAATTATTTTAATATTAATAAAGATCCTACCGAGTTTATACTATATATATTTAAACTCTTTATTATATATAAAGATTTCTAAAAGAGGTTAAAGTTTAAGAAGAAAAAAGAGAAAATAATATAATAATAAAAACGGGGTTAAGATTATATAATAAACGATATATGTATATAAAACGTAGTACTCGAGATTATAAAGAAAGAGAGGTACGTTATTTTAATATAAACTACTTAAGTTAATAACCTAGACAATAAATAAAAAATGAATTATAAATATAATAAATTATTTTTATAATTAAAGATAATAGCGGTCTAGATCTAGTCTAGATTTAATTTATATTTAGGCTAGATCTAGGCTAGATTTAGGTATAAATTAGTTTACGAGAATAAATAATAGTAGTTTCTTAATAAACGGATTTTAGGATATTTATAACTCCTTTATAATATAACGAGTAGATAAAATAGAATATATATTAATTAATTAATATATATATAAAGATCTAAATATAATAACGATATTAAAGGCGCTAGCGGTAATAATTATAATAATAATACTATTATTATCTAAAGTATAAATAGTATATTTAAAATATTATAGAATAATATTAAGAATTATCTATTTATTATTATTTACCCGTTAAGTATTAATTATATTAGAATTAGTTATATAACTATATTTTAATTATATAATATATTTAGAATACTTAATATAAATAGATATATATTTCTAGTATTTTATATAATTTCGGTATAAAATATATAAAAATCGGGGTTTCCCAAGTTACCGATAATATAATTATATTATGGAATAGAGTAGAGATTACTTTCTTTTCCCTTCCTTTCCCTAGAGGAAGGGGTAGAGAAGAGAAGAGATAGATTAAAAGTAATTCCCTTCTCTAATTTAGAGAAGGGAAGGGATTCCTTATTATTTTTTTCCTCTATACTCTCCCTATAGGGCTGCTATATATAGTTATATATATATATATATATACTTTATTGCTGCCCCTATATATAGCCTATATATATATATATATCTCTTATTACTACTCCTATATAGTTTATATATACGCGTATATATACCTCGTTACTACTTTTATATAGTTTATATATACCCCTATATATAACCTCTATATATATATATATATACCCTATTATTACTCTTATATAGCCTATATATATATATATATATATTTTATTATTACTTTTATATAGCCTATATATACCCCTATATATAGTTATATATACGTATATATATACCCTATTACTGCTCCTATATAGTTTATATATATATTTATATATATCTTATTACTACTCCTATATAGCCTATATATACCTTTATATAATACTATATATACGTGTATATAAAGATTAGGATAATTAGGAAAGTAGTTAAGAAATACTAAATTTTATATCTAATCTAGACTAGTCTTTTAATACTAGTTATATATAATTTATAAAAGTAAAAATAACCTATATATACTCTTATATATAGTTATAAATACGTGTATATATACTCTATTACTATTTTTATATAGTTTATATATATATTTATATATACCCTATTACTACTCTTATATAGCCTATATATACCTCTATATATAGTTATATATACGCGTATATATCCTCTATTAAATAGTATAAAGATTAGGATAATTAGGAAAGTAATTAAAAAATATTAAATTTTATATCTAATCTAGACTAGCCTTTTAGTTATAGTTATATATAGTTTATAAAAGTAAAAATAGATTATATATACTCTTATATATAGTTTATAAATATATATATATATATCCTATTACTACTCTTATATAGTTTATATATATATATATATATATTTTAATACTACTCCCATGTGGCCTATATATATATATATATATACTCTATTACTACCCCTATATATGGCCTATATATACGCGTATATATATTTTATTATTATTTTTATATAGTTTATATATACCCTTATATATAATTTATATATACTCCTATATATAGTTATATATATATTTATATATATTTTATTACTACTTTTATATAACCTATATATACCCCTATATATAGTTATATATATATATATATATATACCCTATTACTACCCCTATATATGATTTATATATACGTATATATATACTTTATTACTACTCCTATATGGCCTATGTATACTCCTATATATAGTTATATATACGCGTATATATACCCTATATATGGTTATGTATACGCGTATCTATACCCTATTAATACTTTTATATATAGCCTATATATGAGTTTATTACTATTTTAAAATATGGCCTATTCTTACCTATATATCGTTTATTACCGCGTATATATGGGCTATTACTGCGCTAATCCAAATTAGGTATAAGGCTTGGCGTTTTAACCGCTTTCCTAATTGTCCTAATCTTTGTACCACTTAATGGAGCATATATGCGCGCATATATAGGCCATATATGGGGGCAGCAATGGGGCATGCGCGCATATATGGGCCATATGGGAGCAGCAATGGGGCATGCATGCGCGCATACATGGGCCATATATGGGAGCATACATGGGCCATATATGGGGGCATACATGGGCCACATGGGAGCAGCAATGGGGCATGCATACGCGCATACATGGCCATATATGGGAGCATACATGGGCCACATGGGAGCAGCAATGGGGCATGCATGCGCGCATACATGGGCCATATATGGGAGCATACATGGGCCATATATGGGGGCATACATGGGCCACATGGGAGCAGCAATGGGGCATGCATGCGGGCATACATGGGCCATATATGGGGGCATACATGGGCCACATGGGAGCAGCAATGGGGCATACATGGGCGCATATATGGGCCACATGGGAGCAGCAATGGGGCATGTATGCGCGCATACATGGGCCATTTATGGGGCAGCCCTATAGGGAGAGCAGGGAGGAAGGGAATAGCAGGTAATCCCTTCCCTTCCCTTCCGCTCCCTTCCCTTCCCTATTCCGCAGCGTATTTATATATAATTTAATATTATAATAAAGAAGTAGAATTAAACTTTAAACCGAGTACTTACTAAATATTATAAATTTTACGGCCGGTTTCTTACCCGCGGTATTTAACTTCGGAGGTAAAATATTATTATTAATCTCCTTTTTATTATTAGAGCCGGTTAGATCGATAAAAAATATATAAAAGCGGGTTTAAAAACGGGTTTAAAATTAAAAAGTATACCGAATTAAATTTTAAAATAGACTTTAATACTAGTTACTTGAATAATAAAAAGGGGATTATAGTTAATAATATTAATAATAATAATAAAAGTTCTTTAAATTTAAGAGTTTTAAAGCTCGGTTCTATAAAAGTTATTAATAAATTAATATATAATAAGAGATAAATACGGTATTATCGAGCTTTAAATATATCTTTTTTAATTAATATTTCTAGTAATTTATCGAATTATATTATTATTTAATAATCGTATTTAGATTACTTATTAATTTATTTATTATTAAATATTATATTACTACTAAAGTCGTTATAATAAATATTAATTTATACTTTATATAATTCTTTTAAATATATAACTTTAGTTTATTGATTTAGATATAAAATTTACTTATTTTATAATTATTTTTAAATATAAATTAAAGTTTTAAATAAATATATTCTAATTTAAAGAAAATAAAATAAGAGTTATAATAAATATACGAGAGTATTAATAAAAAAAGATATACGGGAGGGAGGTTTAAATAATAGTAAAAATAACTAAAACCGATTAAAATAAAAGTTAGATTATAAAGTTTATATATTACTAAAAATCTCGCTAATTAATAGAAATTATCGGATTAAATTATTAACTTCTTTATTTATTATTTATTATTAATATAGCGTAATTTCGAAATAGAGTTAGAGTAGTAAATTAAAATCTCGAAAGAATTAATTTAATATAGTTTTTCTAATAATACTTTATTTATATCTAAAGTCTTAAATAAATAATTATTTTACTCTCCTATATCTTTTTTCCTATAATATAATAACTCTTTATTATATTCTTTTATATCTCTCTTTTATCTCTTTAATAATACTTTTTTAAATTCTCCTATATCTTCTTTTAATTATATTCAAATTCTTTATTATACTAAAAAACCTATAGAGCTCTTATTATCGGAAAGATATTATTAATAATATTATTTTATCTCTTTACTTCTTCTAAATAAGATTACGCTTTTAATAATTTAAATTATATATATAAAGATTTTACGTAAATATTTAATAACGACGATATTTATATATATATATATAAGAATCTCTCCTTTCTTTATTTATTAAACTATATTTCGAGTTATAATAACTTTATAGGATTCGTTATTATAGTTATTTTATTTATTTATTTATACTCTCTTTATTTTACTTATTACTTTATATTTTAATTTAGGAATAAATATAGGATTTATAACTATAACTACTACTAGAATCCTACTCGATATTAATTATAACTTCCGGTTTATTCTTATTCATAGTTAAACCGATTTTCTTAAATAAGTATTTAATAAATTCGAAAACTACTTTCCTTAATAAAAATAAAGTAATTAAATTATTATTTCCCTTGAATCCGATATATTCGGTAATATAACTAATATTTAGAGATATTTACTCGAAAGGTATAATTTTCTAGGAATCTCTTTTATTACCGCGTAACGAGTCTTTTTTAATCTTCGAAAGGATCTTCGAGTTTAATAATTTTAAAAATAAATAACTCTATTAACCCTAAATAAAAAATTAGTTATTAATATCCCGTATTTATACCGTCGAGTTATAATATTTATAATCGGTCCTCCTCTTTATATTTACTATATTATTATTAATTCGGTAATATAGGATATTTATTATAAATATATATAAAGCCTAGCTAATAAAACTAGGCTTTATATTATTAATAATATATTTTTATATCTTTAATTATTTAATTAAAAGAATAATAGACTAGATTTCTTATTATAAATAAATACCTATAAAGTTAAAACCCTTCCGAGAGTTTTAAAATAAAACGAAATAAATAAATTTAAAAATTATTATACTACGGAATATATACCTTTATATTATATATAAGGTTATTTATATACTACCGAGATTACTTTAGTTATTATTATTTTCGAATATAATATAGTTATAAAATTTATTATTAATATCTTTAAACTTATCGTTAAGATATCCTATATTAAGTATTTTATCGACGAAAGTTTTATAAATACTACGTGGAAAAAGGTAATTAAGAAAATAAGAAAATAAAATAAAAAGAGTAAAATAATAATAAAAGAGGGTAATAATAATAACGAGGGGGCTAGTACTTCTAGTATAATAATATAAAATAATACTCTTCGTTAATATAAAGCGGTTTTAGGAGCGGGTAACTTCTATCGATATTTTAAAAAAATTATTACTAGTAAAGCTTTATTTATTTAATCTAAATAAAATAAAATCTTAATCTCCCCTCCGAGATTAATTTTAATATATTATTAAGCTCGCCTAAAAATAAAATAAAACATATTTAATTAAATTCTAGTTTTTATCTTCCCTAGATCTATTTATTAATATATATTATATAAAGTCTCGAAGTCCTTATAAGTAATTAATAGGAGAAGTAGGTAAAGCGGAGGAATATCGAGTAACGATAATATTATATTATAATCTTTAGCTAGGGTTACGTTAATAATATAAAAATAATACTACTTTATAAATTAGTATTACTTATTATAATTACTAAATATAATTATTATACTCTATATTTATTATATTAATAATATTTTATTATCGTTATTTAAAATAAAAAGTAATCCTCCTCTATTATTCTTTATTATATTATATATTATTATTAATATCTATTATCTCTCTATATCGTTAAATATTATAATATTAGAAGTTATTATAATCGGCGTTTTCTTTAAAGGAATATATTTCTAGATATTTCGCGTAAAGTATAAAAGAGTTTTTATACACGAAGAAGTTTATAATATAAATAGTTTTAATAATTTTATAATCGAAGCCTTTCCCTAATTATTATTTAAATAATAAGAAATTAATAAATTCTTTAATTTATTTTAAAGACTTTCTATTTAAAGTATTATTATTTTTATTAAAATATAAAGCCTTTTATCCCTTTACCTTTATTATAATTCGTTTTATAAACCGTTATATATCCTATTAATATATTTACGTATAGTTTAATATTATAATAAAGAAGTAGTGTTTAAACTCTAAACCGAGCGCCCGTTAAATATTATAAACTTTACGGCCGGTTTTTTACCTATAGTATTTAATTTTAAAAATAAAATATTATTACTAATTCCTTCTTCGTTATTTATTATACTATACTAAGACTAGCTTTATAGTAGTTATTAAATATAGTATATAGATCCTATATAGGGAGTATACGGCGTAGTTATACTATTTATATTATAGTATTATATTATAGTTTCCGGTACTCCGGAGCCCTCTTTAGAAATAAAAAACTCGGAGCCCTCGCTCTAACTTTTTAAAGATTATTTTTATTATTTAAATCTAAAGATTATTTTTTTACTAAAGCTTTATACTTATTTTTATATTATTATAAATACTTTAGGTATTATAATTTAATAGTTTTAATCTCTCTTAACTTTCTTAAATAATAATTCGTTAGAAGTATAAAAAACCTCTCTAGAAATAATTATCCCGAAGGCGAGATATACGGGATTAATACTTTAGATAAAAATATAAAAGATTTACTAAAGAATATAAATTTAATAATAAATTAATAATTTATAAAATTAAAATATAAATAGAAAGCCCTTAAAAAAGAGGCCTCTATTATTATAATTTAAAAGAATATCGAAAACCTATAATATATTATCGTAGGTAAAGGAGAGAAAGAAATCGAAAATAATTCTTAAAAATTAAATATAAAAGATAAAAATAACCTAATAGTAAATTATAATTAAATCGGTCTTAATATAAATTAAGGTAATTTATAGTTATCGAAATTATAAGATTTTTATACGAAGAATCCGTAAAATTATCGAGAATAAATTTATAATATAAAAACTACGTTCTATTTAATACCCGTAAACTTTCGAATAAACGAAAAGAAGATTTTATATATAATACCCTATTTAAAGAAGTAAATTAAGAAATTATAAAATAAATATAAGAAACTTTATTTAATAAATATATTAATATAGATATTCTTTATAGATTATTTATTTAACGTAATCGAAGACCCTTTAAACCGAGTTATAAATACGAATCTTAAATATTAATATACGCGCTAAAGGAATAATTAATTAGTATAAAATTTCGATATTTATTTTAATACCTTTAAAACCGAACTACCTCCTTATAATAAAGAGTAATAAATAATTTATCTAATAACCCGTTTAAGACCCGATATTTTAAAAGAAATTAACCGAGCCTAAAATATTCCTATTAAGCGAACCGAATTTATATCGTTTATAGTACGTTATAAACGTAATTTTAGTCGGGATTTTAAAATATAAAATAATAATTAAAACGATTAATTAAGACCTCGGAAAAGATATAAAAAGGGGTTAAAGAGCGGAGATAATAAAAATAAATTTAATATAAAAGAATAAGATTCTAATAATAGTAATTATAGAAATATAAATAAAATATATATAACTCGCGCGAGCGATAAGAACCTTAAAGATATTAAGTATTTTAATTATTATAAATTCGGCTACTACTTTAATAAATATTCGGAGAAGAAAATAAAAACTATTAATTATATCGGCGATTATACCGCCGAGTTAAAAAATAATAAACCCTTAAGGAAATCTTTATCTTAAGGGAATAAAAAGAAATAAAAACCCGACCGAATATAAATATTAATAACGAAGTTATTACGAACCTAATTAATATCGATATAAAAATTATTCGTATTAAAATAGATAAAGATCTAGGAGCGGAGATAAATATTATTAATAATATATTTATATAATAATATAACCTAGAGCGTTTTAAGAGCGAGTCGTTACCGATTTTTAAATAAATAAGCGGGTAATCTATTTATTATTATAATATTTATAATATCGTCTACTAGTTAACTAATTTATAGAGATAAACTAAAGAGTATAATAATATCTTTTATTCTATTAATAAAAAAGGCTCGCCTATTATTATAAATATACTAGTTATAAAAAAGGAAAAGATTTAAATTAATTATAATATATATACCTAACGGTTCGGTATCGCGCTAAATATATATACGTTAAAATTATCTAAGGATTTTACGAAATTATTAAAGACGTAGCTAATTATATATATATTAATTTATACTAAGGCTAGTCCTTTTAATCAAGATTTTATTAATAAAAAAGAGGTTAAGAAAGGCGATATTATTATTAATATAATATCTTTTAATAATTTCGTTATCGTACCGCCTACGCTTCCTAACGAATTTATAAATTTTAACGATATCTTTTTAAATAAAGAAATAAATCGATTACCGTTATATAAAGACGGCGATTATATAATTAATATATAAAGTAACCCGCTATATAAGTCTCTCTATAATTTATCGAATTTAGAATTAATAAAGTTAAGGAGATATTTAGACGATATTTTAATAAAGAGTTAAATTAAATACTTTATAAACCCCGCCGGGGCTTTTATTCTTTTTATTTTAAAAAAAGATAATAAATTACGACTATATATCGACTACCGAGATCTTAATAAAATTATTATTAAGAATCGCTACTTATTACTCTTAATTAATAAAACGCTAGATCGCCTAAATAATATTATATAATTTACGAAACTTAATTTAAAAGATATTTATTATCGAATAAGAATTAAGAAAGACGATAAATAGAAAATAATATTTCGTATATAGTATAATCTTTTTAAATATATAATAATATTTTTTAATTTAACGAATATACTTACTACTTTTTAAATTTATATTAATAAATCGTTAGCGGGCTTAATAAATATATTTTATATTATTTATTTAAATAATATCCTAATTTATTTAAATTTAAAAGAGGAGTATATTAATTATATATAATAAATACTCGAACGCCTATAAAAATATTCCTTATTCGCGAGTTTTAAGAAATATAAGTTCTTTACTCGGTTAATTAAATTTCTAGGGTTTATTATAAATACCGAAAATATATCGATAAACGAATATAGGATTAATATAATTTAGTCCTAACTAAAACTAAAGTCCTTTTATAATATATAAGTATTTTTAGGCTTTATTTATTTTTATCGTCGATTTATTTATCGTTATTCGTAGATAATAGGCCTATTAACGGGTCTATTAAAAGGTAGTTAAAATAATAAAAAATTTACTCTATTTAAATAACCTAAAGAGGTAGAGTAAGCGTTTTACCTACTTCGCGATTTATTTTTATATATATTTATTCTAGTATACTTTAATCTAGAATTAAAAATTCGGATTAAGATAAATACTTCTAATTTTACTATAATTACGATTTTAATATAATTATAATATAATAACGAATAATATCCCGTTATTTTTTAGTCCCGTAAAATATAAGGTTTAGAAATTCGATATAAGATTTATAATAAAGAGCTCCTCGTAATCGTTATAATATTTAAATAATAACGATATTACCTCGAGGGTAATTTATATAAAATAGAAGTCTTAATTAATTATAATAACCTAAAGAGTTTTATAAATATTAAATAATTAAATAACTACTAGGCGCGTTAAATAATAAGATTTTTATCTTTTAATTTTTTAATTTCGTATTATTTTAAAAAAAGTAACCTAGCTAGAAACCCCTTATATTATTTTAATTATAAAAGTTAGGATAACTTTTTAAATAATATATTATCTATATTATAATAGAAGTTATTAAATTTAGAAAATACTAGTTAAGGCCCTATTTTCGCTACGATATAAAATATATTCGTAAATATAGAAGATCTAAATATAAATAATATTTCGCCGGCGTTAAATAGTATATCCGTAGGCGTTATATAAAATTTAATATATATAAAATTTACGTTATTAGGGTCTTTAAGGCTTATTATAAAAAAGATATATTTTCTAGTAATATATTTATCTAGGCCTAAAGAGTTAATACCTAGATAGGAAAATCTAAGGAGTTTAAATAAGATATTTATTTAAATCGATTATAATATAATAAAGGAACTATTTAATCCTATCGCTAGAACTATAAATTATAGATTATTTATTCTATATATTATTATTAAATTAATAATATTTTACGAAACGGTTTATAACGCTAAAAGTTTATTAATAATTAAAATAATTCGCGCTTTATAAAAGGATAATTCCTTCTTATAAATAAGAATCGCCGAAATTATATAAACGGATTACTAGCGTTCCGCCGGAGTATAGACTTTAGATTCTATATTAATTCTTAAATATAATAATAAGATTTATATATTTAAAAAAGGATTAATCCGCGAAGAGCTATTATAACGATATTATAATAATATATTAACGGGATACTTTAGTGTTAAAAAGATAATAAAGTTATTTATTAGAAAATATTTCTAAAGTACTCTTAAGGCCGATATATAAGAATATATTAATATATACGATATATACTAGCGGGTTAAAGTATATCGATACCGCCTTTATAATAAAATTGATTCTCTACTATATCCTACGGGGCCGTAGAAGGAAATTATAATAAATTTCATTACTAATTTACCTTTAAATAAACGATATAAACGTATTTATAATACGGTCTTTATAGTTATAAATAGGTATATAAAGATATTACGATATATCTTAATTATAAAAACGATCGACTCTATAGGGTTAATAAAATTAATATTCGAAGAAATTATCTTAAAGTTTAAAGTTCCTAATAGGATTATTTTCGATAAAGATTCTATTTTTATAAATATATTTTAATTAAAAATATATTATTTAATAAAAATTAAAAGGCGCCTAAATACCGTATTTTATTTATAGACGAATAACTAGATAAAACGCTAGAATTAAACTTTAGAATATTATTTAAAAACCTTCTACTTAAGTAAATAAAATAATTAGGTAGTACTTTTACCTATAATAGAATAAATATACTATAGTATATAGTATACGATAATAAAATAAATACTATTTATAATTATATATAGTTATAATTTATCTTTTAAACCGCGTCTCGAGGGCGAGACGTATAAGGGAGAAATACTATCGGTATAAAAAAGAATTAAAAAATTAAATACTTTAAGAGAGTACTTAATAAAAGTATAAATTATCGCGGTCGAGGCGTAGAAACGTAACTATAGTAGAAGGTATAAACCGAAATTATTTAATATAAATAACCTTATATTATTATTAATTAAAAACTTAATATAAAAATAATTAAATAAGAAGTTCTTTTATAAAGTAATTAAATTATTTAAGATTTTAGATACCGTCGGAATATAAATATACCGCCTAGGATTATTAACTAGCTACTATATTTATAATATTTTCTATATATCGTTTCTAAAACTATATTATTAACGGTAGAGCGACGTTTTAATTCCTAATATACCTCTATTATAATTAATTAATAATACGAATAAATAAGAAATAGAAAAGATACTAAAAAAGAAAAAGATAAAGGGCGAGGTATTTTATTTTATAAAATAACTAGGATAACTAAAGACCTTTAATAAATAAGTTAATATAAATACTTTAGATAACGCGCTAGAACTATAAGAAGTATTCGAAGAGAATACGAAGGTAGAAAAAGTATAGAAAGTAAAGAGTAAAAAAAGAAAACGTTATTAATTACTAGTTATTATTAATTACTTTTTATTAATAAACTTCGAGCGAGATATATCTATATAGTTAACGGGGTTTTTATAAATAGGTTTATATCTAAAGCGGCTAGCTTTCTTAATATTAAAACTCGGTTATTTATAAATAAAGACGCGGGCGGGAAGTCGAGCTAGAAAATAAAGATTAAAAGTAAAACTAAGATTAGGATTATTAATTTTATTTTTAACTTCTTCCTTAAAAGCCTCGCGAGAAGATATTAATTTATTTAAAATATAATAACTCGTACCCTTTATACCGCCGTATTAAAAGCGAGACTTTATAGTATCTTTAATTAAAAGAGCTTTACGACTAGATATTATAACTCTTTATATACTATTAGAGAAGAGAGTAAGATTAATAATATCGAGATTATTAATATTAAATATATTAAATTAGTCGGTAGTAAAATTAAAGCCGAGAGGAGAGTTATATTCGGAGACGTTTTATATATATCGTATACGAGTCTTATCCTCCGTTTTATAATCGGCTTTATCTTTATCCGTCGATTTAAATAAATTATTAAACTAATTTTATATAATTTTATTTTAGGGCGTACCCGTATCCCGGGTAATAATCTCTCTCTAAAAAATTATTAATATATAAATTATATCTAAATTATATTAATTTATTAGAGTATAAAAGATATTATTTATACCCCCGACGTTTATAGTAAATCGAGATATTAATTATAATATATTCTTCCCCTTTTTAATATTATTACTTTTAGGTTTAATCTCCCGAAGGAAGATTATAATATCTTTTATATACTTAGTAATATACTAGCGAAGATATTTATTAGGGCCTCGATATTCTAAATAGTTAAGAAAACAATTTATAAAAGTATAAAATTTAGAAGGAATCTAGATACGTTAGTATAATTTAATTTTAGAATACTAGCGATATATAGGATTATATAAATATTTATTCTTTACGTAATAAATATATTTTATATATAGTACTTTATTATATAAGATATAATTATCTAGGTTTATCCGCTTAGAGTAACGGAGGTATAAAAATATAGATAAAGGCGGGATAAAAGTAAAGCGGGCGGTTATTATACAGGGAGCGATAATCGGAGATATATTAAATATCTAGATATTATCGTTAATATCGTATATTATAGAGATTAAATTAATATATTAAATATTAAAGTTATCTAGCTATATACGCGTCGCTAATAAAATTAAATATAAAATTAATAATTTAAAAATAAAATAATTATTACGATAATATTAATTATTTTAAAAATATAAATAAATACCTTATTTAGAAATAAAATAAATTATTTATTTATTTTAATAATTATAAGATTAAAGAAAGAATTTAAAAGAAGAAAAGAAAGATTTATTTAAATTATAATATATTAACTCTAGCCTCACCTACGGAATATATATATAATATTTACGACCTCGAGAAAGAGTCTAAAAATACGACCGAGATTATTATAAATTAATAAAAGTCTAAATATAGTATAACTATTAATAGTAATATATAGGAGTTTATATATATAGAAGATAATAGGATATTATAAAAAAAAAAGTTTAAAAATCGGCGAAGATTTTATATTTATATTAAGACCGTTATTTATATATATTTACTCTTATAACTAAAGTTCTTCCTAAATAATAAAATAGAATAATTTACTTTATCGCAAATATTACTAAAGCCCTAATAATAGTAAAGATTTATAATTTTTAATAGCGATTATAATATTCTTTCCTTTATTTTTCTCTTTAAGTTTTAAGATTTTTATTAAATACCTAATACGATCTACGATTATATAACTACGCTAGTACGCGAGACGTATACGACGTATTATTAATTTTAAAATATAATTTATTTCCCTCCCTTTTTCCTATTAAATTAAGAGGTTTTTTATTAATATATTATTATTATTAAAATAGGAGATTAATAGAATTAAATAAAAGGCGTAGGCGTTATATATATACTTTATTAAATTTAAATTCTCCTATATTATACTCTTTTATTAAAATGTTAAAATATTAAATTAATATTTATTAATTTCGAGGGCGAAACCCTTAAAAGGGGAGGTAATTATTATATTATATTAAAACTAGCTTTATAATAACTATTAAATATAATATATAAATCCTATATAAAAAGTATACGGCGTAGTTACGCTATTTATATTATAGTATTATATTATAGTTTCCGGTATTCCGGAGCTCTCTTTAGAAATAAAAGGCTCGGAGTCTTTACTCTAACTCTTTAGAGATTAATTCTATTATCTAAACTTAAAGATTATTTTCCCATCAAGGCTTTATATTTACTTTCATATTATTATAAATACCCTAGGTATTATAGTCTAATATTATTAAAACTAGTTAAATCGATAAAAAAAAATTAAAAACGGGTTTAAAAACGGGTTTAAAAGCGGGCTTAAAAGCGGGTTTAAAATTAAAAAATATACCGAATTAAATTTTATAATAGACTTTAATACTAGTTATTTTAATAGTAGAAAAGAATTATAATCGATAATATTAATATTAAAAAAATATAACTAGCGCTAGAGAGTTTTAAATATAATATAAAAATTAATAATAAATCAATATATATTAAGAGATAAATATAATATTATCGAGCTTTAAACGTACTTTTTTTATAAAGTATATTAAATTATTTATCGAGTTTTATTACTATTTAATAATTATATTTAAAATACTCGTTAATTTATTTATTACCGGATATTATATTATTACTAGAGTCGATATAGTAGTTATTAATCTATATTTTATATAGTTTTTTCGAATATATAACTTTAGTTTATTAATTTAGATTTTAAATTTATTTATTATAATTATAACTCTAAGGTTTAAAAGAAATAGAAAATTATTTTAATATAATACTTAAGGCCGCTAGCGTAGAGCTAGCGGCTTAGTAATAGTATAAAAGACGTAAAGTAGTTACGGGGTTTATTATTAAGTAATTTTTAAATCCTAGATTTAATAATAGAACTAATCTTTAAAGATTTTAATAAAACGGGGGAACGTTAACTTGATATAGAATTATTAAAAGTTAGAACCCCGCGATATTAAGACTAGAACCCCGTATCGATAAATAATAATATTATAGAGGTAGCGGAGCGTAGGTATATATAATATACTAGCGCCTTTAGCGGGGCGTAGGTATATATAATATATTATTTTTTTATAATTACCTCCCTCTTTAGGCCCTAGTCCCTAGGTATTTAAATATTTTAATTAAGAAATATTTATTAAAAAATCTTTAAACCCTTTAAGGGAAATAAAGGAAAAGAGTTATTTAATATAACGACGTTATTATATAATAACCTAAATATAAGGCTATGTACTTAATTCTTTAATATTTATAATACTAGTTACGGAATAATATTTAACTAAATTACGAAGTTTATTAAGAAATCTTTAAACCCCCTAAGAGAAATAAGGGAAAAGAGTTTTCTAATTTATACTATCGGTTTTATAATATTAATATATAGTATTAATCGCGGAGCGATACGAAACTATTTCCTATAGTACTATTATATAGTATTAATAGTAGAAAAGTAACACTACTAAACTACCTCTACTATATAATAGTATTAATAGTAAATAAATAGTATATTTATAAAGTTATCCCTATAGCGTTAATATATAATAATAGTAGTTAATTAAATAATATTTCTTTCGTCTCTATAGTACTATTATATATAATAATAGCGGAGCGAAATAATATATATTATCGTTTCTATAGCACTTATAGTACTTGTAGTAAATATAGTATATTAGATTATTCCTATAGTATCTATAATACTAGTAACGGAATAGCGGTAGCTACCCTTATTATATACTTTTATTATACTATAAAAACACTAGTAGTAAAATACTATATATAAACGATATAGCCTTAATATTATACCGAGAGATTAGTAATAATATAACTACTATAATAATAATTATATCTATTAATAAAAGCGAGGTAGTAGAGTAGAGGCGCGTATCAACGTATTATAATAATAAAGTATTTAGCGCGACGGTTTATTATTAAAATAAACTCGCTCGTTTATTTACTTTCTTTTTTCGTAACTTCTTTAGTTTTTTTTATATATTATTACTCTAGCTCTATAATAGTATTCTAGTATTATAACTAATATATAAATAATACTCTCGTTATATATAGTTTTCTTCTAACTCTATAAATAGTTCCTATTTACCGATAATATTAGTTTATTTATATTAATATAGTTTAGTTATAAATATACTAGTAAATATAACTAGTCCGCTATTAGCGCGACTATATAATACTAATTATAATAGTAGTTTACTACGCTTTATAATTCCTTTACCGGGTCTATTTCTATTAATTTAATAATAATTATTATCGGTAAATCTTAAAAGTAAATATTAGTATACTCTATACGTTATTAGCCCTATTAGAAAGCCGTCTACAGGTTTATATTAAAACTTTATATTAAATACCGACCCGAGGTTTAATAGGATTAGTAAGTTAGGGGTTTAGGTAGGGTCTTATTAATAAATAATATTTACTATTAGTAGGTTTAGTAACTCGATAAATAATCAATAACTTAAATATTAGACGAATAGGCCCATTATATGCCCCATGGCATGCGCAATGGCGTGCGCAGCTTGCGCATGCCATTGAATGGTATGCGCAAAGGTATCTTGAATAGTATGCGATGTACGCCCCCCGCAGCAGCCCCTAAAACATCAGACGAAAGCCCCCCATGGCATGCGCAATTATGGCATGCGAAATGGCATGGTATTCATGTGCGTATACTCCCCGGATATGCCCGGGTAACGCCCCCACGAGAATTTTCGCTAAAACTCATTATTCCGGGCCCGGTAGGTCGCTAGCGTTAATAGTTATTACTAGGGGTCGCTATCGTTAATAGCGACGATTATAAAACTTTATTTATTTTAACCCTATAATAAGGCTAGTTACTATTAATATATTAATAATATATATAAATTACTAAAGTTATTAATCTTATTAAAATTAATTTAGAGTTATTAATAGGATATTACCTAAACTCCCGATTTATTAAATTTATTAAAAGTTACCTACCTAGACCTCTAATTTATTAAATTTATTAATAGGATATTAGTAGTTTTATCCGTAAATTAAGGCTATTAATAATATTTTATTAATAACTTTTTTTAGTAAAAATTACTAGTAGGACGCTACTAGCCCTATCCGCGCGGTCGGTAACTAAGGTTTTAATAGGAGTTTTTAAAATTTATTAATAATATTCGAGGTACGTCCCCTCTTTATATACTCTATTATATTAATCGCTACGGAATCGATTATTATATAAAGATAAGTTATAATCGTAAGCTCTAAAGCGGTATATATTAATAATAATAAATCTCTAAATCTTTCCGAAGGAAGGTAAAGAGGTTCATATATTAATATACCCGTATCGGTAATAGGACTCTTAAAGAAGAATATAAATATAATTTAATAAATAAAGAAATTACTTAGTAGCGTAAAATATATAATAAAATAATAATAATTAATAAATAAACCTCTACTATAATCGTTAATTTATAGAATTAATTAACGGCGGCGAACTAGTATATTAAGAAATTAAAGATAATAAATAAAATTCTCGAAGAAGAGGCCGAAAGTTTTCGTTAATATAAACGGGACCTAAAGAGTCCCGAGGAAGATAATATCTTTAAGAATTATACTAGGGAGATTATATCTTCTTTTAATAATTCTAATAATAACTAAATCTTTCGTGTAATATAATAATAATATCGAATTCTTTTTTTCTTAAATCGGCGCTAATTAAACTTACCTAAATATACTATTTAATAATATATTCTAGGTATTTATATAAATTATATTTAAAATAAAAGTATTTTTATAAATACGATATTTTATCGCTATTATATATAAATAGTTTAATAGTAAATTAAATTTAGTTATATTTTAAAACTATATAATAAAGTTATAAATATAGAGGAGAACGTCCGTTATATAAATATTAATATAAAAGTAGTAATATTTACTTTTAATATCGACTCCGTTTACTCCGTTTTATTATCTTATATAATTAATTAACCTCTTTAATTATATTTATATATTTATATTTACTACCCGCCTATTTAAAGACTTTAGTTAGTTTATTAATATTAATAAACTCTTCGTCTAATAATTATTAATTATATTCTTCGCCCTAACTAGTTTATTTAACTTTATACTAGATATTTTCTTTATTTTTAATTTTATTAATTACCTCTTCTACTTTCTATAGTTTATTATTATTAATAAATTCGAGGGTTTATATAAAAGATTCCGTCGTATTAATATAATCGCGAAGATAATATAATTTAAATAACGATATATAAAAAGTATTATAAATTCTATATATAGAAAGTAGTAGTAGGCGGTAAATTTATACTCTTATTTTATTAATAATCTTAAAGGGCCCTATAAATTTATAGGATAATTTCTTATTTAGGCGCTTTTACTTTAAGTTCTTTATTATTAATATAATTAAATCGCTAATTTTATAACTTTATAGTTTATATATTTTATTATATTATTTAGTTTAGTATTCGGTAGTATTTTATAAATACTCTATAACTTTATTTCTTAAAGTTTATAATTATTATATTTTATTATTTATAACTAGTACTCTTTTTTCCTAAAAGTCGTCCTCGACCTCTTAACGGATTTTAGGATAATAACTATATATATATAAAAATAATATCGTTCCGACGACGGTACTCTAATTATTATTTATTAAGAATTCTATTATAGGTAGTAATCTAGCCTAATTTATTTATTTATTATTAATAAATATATATAAATAGTACTCTAGTATTTAATTTTAATACTTTATCTACTTATTTATTTAGAGGTAAACTGAAAGATAGTATTTAAATATTATTTAATTTTCGAATAAAAATATATAACCGACTAGAAAGCGCTCGTAAAAATAGAGCCTCTATCGCTAACGATACTATTAAATATACTATAGCGGTAAATAATTTTAGAATAAAATACTTCTATTAACTAAATAGTATCGATTTTAATAATTATAAATATATATTTAACTATTTTAATAAATCGATTTATAACGATAAAGATAGTATTATAAATAGTACCTTTATATTTACTAGGCGGTAAATTAATTATAAAGTTTATAAAAATCTCCTTCTAAGACTAAATAATAATAGAAAGCGAATTTAATTTATTATATAAACGATATCGCGGCGCCTTCGTCCGTTAATATATATCGTAAATTTTAATATAGTTCGTAACTTATTTTAGGTTAGCCTCCTAGAAAAAAATTCGGGTAAATAATTTATATAACTTTATAACGCTAAAGTAGTTTATTAAAGAATTATTATAATATCTCTTTATAAACTCTTCTCTTAAAGCTTTATCTCTTAATATATAAAAATAACCGTTATATTTTAATAATCCCTCGGAGTCTATAACCTATACTTTATTCTTTATATAACGGCGGTCCTTTAATATATTCGCTCTAGTTCGAGAAAAGTTTATTTAATTATTATAAATTTATAATTCCCGAATTAATATTTTAGTAAATCTTTTAGGATTATTATATATAATTTTAAATATTATTATAATATCCTATTTTAAAATTACTATTTTTAACCCTATAATTTAAAAAGTAGAGGTTATAATTATTCTTATTTTCTTATCTCTTTCCGATAATTAATCGCTAGTCTAAAAAGTAAGTTTATTCTAAAGTATTAATAATAATTTAATATTTAATAACGATACTCTTTTATAATTAAAGCGCCGCGATAATATATTAATAAGATTTAATTTCCTAGCCCGATAAAAGATCTTAAAGTTATAAGTAATTAATTTAAATATTTAACAGGCCTATTTGAATTTTAACTCCTTTTATTTTATAAAACCCTTTAAGTTATTATAATTAATTTAGATTTTAATATAATAGAGGCTACTTTCTAGGTAGTATTATTATTATTTTATTACTACTATAATAACGAGTATATTAATAAAGTAGTAAACTAGTATTCTACCGAAAAAGACGAAACGATTTAATACCTACTTTTATTTAAAATATCTAAATACGTATTTAATACCTCGATTTATTTTAAATAATTTTAAATAAATTAGAATAAACTAGTTTAAATAATACTAGTAAATAATTAGATATATATAATTATAAGTAAATTATCTAATCTATAATACCGCGCTAATTTAGAGGATATTACGCGCGTATATAATTTTTATAAATTAATATAATTTAAAATCGAAATTAGACTAGCGTAGTTATAGCGCTCTATATAATTTTAGCGAGCTACCCGGCGCTAGTAAAAAATTACGGATTTAAAATCTTAAATCCGAAGTTACTATTTTTAGGGTTTTTATTAAAAAATTTTTTTTTTTTTTTTTTTTTTTTTGAACGTTCTCTTTTCGTTATTTTTCCGCTAAAAGTTAAAAAAATACGGATTTAGTACCTTAACTCTTCTCGTATAAACTCCCGCTTTACCGATATAATTTTTAATTATAAGTCTTATAGTTTTATTCTAGGGGATTTAATTTCTATAATTAGAATATTATAAAGCGCTAATAATTATCTTTATTCTATTATAATAATATAAAGTTAAGGCTAAAGTTAGAAGTATCTACGTCGGTAAAACGAAAAGTGGCTCGATCGTGGCTTAGGGCGCTCGACGGGCGCCCTAGGAGCCTTAAACACAACACCTATCTACCGACTTAAGGTGCGCCCGAGGTATGTAGCCAAGGGGCCTAGGGCCACTCGGGCGTATACCGAGCAAGCCTAAAACGGCCACTAATGGGCGCTAAATTAGGGGTGCGCCACCAACTTTGACCCCCGTCCATGGCCCCTGTTCATGGCCATGGCCCTATTCCATTCATGGCCATGGCCCCATTCCAGTCATGGCCATGGCGCATTCCATTTATGGCCATGGCGCATTCCTTCCATGGCCATGGTCCTGTCGCTGTCGCACCCCCATAACTGTCCTGGCGCATGCCCTGACGCATGGCCTGCGCATCACCCCCGCGAGGATTTCGCCTGAATCGATCGATTCCGGGGATCAAAATTTGCTGGCGTTGGGGGTGGTTCTGGGGGGTCGCTACCGTCGATAGGGGCGATCATAGAACATCAAAATTTTAGGTGGCAAATCACGTGATTTTCTAAGGTTAGGGCCCCTGAAGCTACGGGCTTAAAAGACGCTCGTAGGGAGCCCGAAGTTTATCTTATTAAGGCCTCGGGCGCCCCGAGCCTACTTCGGGCGCCCGAGGTAGCTTGCCCTTAGGCCCCGAGCCGCTAGAGCCGGTTTTCGATTTGCCGACGTATCTCTATATATAATTATTTAATTAGATTATAATAACGTAGAAAAGGCGTGTTTACGAATATATTTTATAAAATCTAAAATACTTCCGTAGCGCCGTTTATTTATTTTAACGAATTTATTTTCTTATTTACTTTACTACCCTTAAATAGGCTAGTAAACGATATAATTATATTAGAATAATTATAGATAAACCGCCTATAGAAGTTAACGAAACTTAAAAAGATTTATACCTCCCGATAAGTTTTTAGTTAAGGTTATTCCTTAATAATTTTAATATATTCCGGGTCTATAACTACTCTATTAATAAATATAATAAAATCTAAAAACTCGATCGTTTCGGTATTAAATTAATATTTCTTAAAGTTAATAAATAGTTAGAACTAACGTAATTATTTAAATATTTATTTAATATATCGTTAATATTCCGCCGGATTAATACTATAAATTAGGATATTATCTAAATATACTATATATATTATATCTACTAAATTTATAAATATATAGTTAATATAAATTTAAAATATCGCCGGTATATTAACGAGCCTAAAAGGTATAACTAAATATTCGAAATAATTATAGTGAGTTCGGAAAATAATTTTTTATTTATTATTTTCTTTAATCTAGATCCTATAATAAATATCTTTAAGATCTAACTTCGTAAAGATTTTAAAACTATATAAATAGTCTAATATCTCGGTAATTAAAGGTAACGGGTATCGATTTTTAATAATTACCGTATTTAAGCCCCGATAATCTACGTAAAAATATAGTCTATTATTCTTTTTAGGTATAAAAAGAATAGGTATTTTAATTAAAAATATTAAATAACGAATCTAGCCTTTATAAAATGAGGATTCTAAATAATATTATAACTCCGATAATTTAGTTTAAAATAGATTATAAAGAAGTTTATAGAGTAGTTCTTTATTAATTTTTATTTTAATAATATAATCTCTTTATTTAAAAATAAATAGGGTACTCGCCTTTTTATTAGAAAAAATATTATAAAACCCTATAAATTCCTTAGGAATCTTTAGGTTAGGAAGTTCTTCTTATTTACTTTATATTATTATAACGTATACGACCGCGAATATATTCGGTTTATTTTTAAGATTACTAGTAAATTTAATTAATTCCTTAATTTATAAATTACTAGAATTAATTTTAAACTACTATTAATCCGCCTTAGAATTAATTAATATTTTTAATTAACGTAACCTAGATATACCTAGAATAACGTCTAAATTTTTAAAGTTTATAATATAGAATAAAGTATTATATTTACGCCCTTAACCTTAATTATCGATTATTTAATAATTTAATTAATACGTATTATAATAATATATACTTTACCCGTTAATTACTTTAATTAGTAGTAAAATAGTATTATAACGTTCTAAATCGTTTTTAATAACGAACCGTTATAAAATTAAATTAATCTATACTTTAGAGTTAATTAAAGTAATAAGTTATTTAATTTTATTCTAAAAAGTAATCTAACCTTTAGAAAGAATAAAAGGGTATATTTCTATTAATTATTTTTCTTATTTTTCTTCCGAGGCGTAAATTAAGTTTAATCGTTTTTTACTAATACCGCGCCGATATTTATAACTAGTTTATTTATATCGGGATATTTAGGTTTAATATAACTTTCTACTTTATAATAATAATAAATAATTTTATTATATAAAGAATTAATAGTATTAATTTTACGTTTATTACCCTTCTTTTTTAAATATACCTATTTAACGATATCGCCGGTATTAGATTTAGTAATTCGGTTTATTATAAGTTTTTCTTTATTAGGGTTTTTTAACTAGGAACCCGAATTAAAATTAAAGTTATCTATTAATTATATATACTCTAAATTCTTTTCTTATATAATAATCTAGGTAAGAATTTCTTCCTTTTAAATAAATATATTACCGGTATTAAAAATCTTATTTTTAAATTTAGGTTTAAGTTTAGTTAAGAAGAAATTTACTTTATATTTCTCTAAAAACGGGGGTAACTAAATCTCTATTTCTTTAAAATAAACCTTAAATAACGATACTTTTTAATAAAATTATTTTTTAATTTCTTTTTACTTCTCGTAGGCGAGGAGATAATAGTTAACTAAATCCGTTATTAAATTAAAAAGAAACTTTTTAAAAAAGCTAAATATAATACTAGCTAAACTATATAAATCGTAGTATTTATACTACTACGTTAAAGAGTTACCCTCTAATAAATCTATATAATATATAATCTTTAAATAATCGGTAGTGAAATATTTAGAACTAATTAAAAATTTGATATTTACGTCGTGGAATTAGTATAAATATTTACCTTCGCTCGTACTTTTATAAAAACGTATTTTATTAAAGCGTAGTATTTTCGCCCTAATAAGAATATCCTTATTAAGTATAGTTAAATTTATTATTATTCTACCGGTAAACGTAATAATTAGGGGACCTTTACTATAAATAATAAATTCTATTAATACTCCGCTAGCGGGCGTAGAAATAATAGGATTATATAATTTTAAATTTTAAATTTATAATACTCTTAATTTTTATTATTATTTAAGGCGATAGTTTTCTTCTTTAATAATTTTAAACTATATATTTAAAATCTTTTCGGGGATAGTAATACCTTCGAATTCGTTATTATCTTTATAACGGGGGTCGTTAAAGAGGGTTTAATCGATATTATTATTATTAAATTCTTTTAGATATCCCGAGATTAAATTTAATATTATAATAATAATAGGTCTTTTCCTTAAAAAGATTTAAAAGATTAAAACTATAATATCTAAAGCCGCTAGCGTAGAGCTAGTAATTTAATAATAATATAAAAGATATAAAATAATTACGAGGTTTATTATTAAATAGTTTTTAAATCCTAAATTTAATAATAAAACTAATTTCTAAAGATTCTAATAAAATAAAGGAATATTAACTCGATATAAAATTACTAAAAGTTAAAACCCCGCGATACTAAGGCTAGAACCTCGTATCGATAAATAATAATATTATAAAGGTAGCGGAGCGTAGGTATATATAATATACTAGTATTTTTAACGGGGCGTAGGCGTATATAATATACTACTACTTTATATTTAATATTAATTATTAATATTTTATAATTTAATAATAACTAGGTAAAATAAAATAAAAATAATAATAAATATCTATAATAAACCGCTATAATAAATAAATTTAAATAATAATCGAGGATTATAAAAATTATAAAATATTTTATTAATAGTATTATATTTAATAGAAATACTCTACCGGGAAATTTTATTTTTCGAAAATACCTAGTTCCGAATATAGACCTCCTATAGAGAAATACCTTTAGGCGCTAAAATTTCGCTCTAAATAGAGATTTACATCGGAGTCAATCGGCCCCTAAAGAAAACCCTAGAAATTCGTCCTCCGGGCAGCGATTCGGGAAGTTCCGGGGATCATACTTATCGCCTAAGTGATTAGCTTAGGGGGCTCTCTAGGCGACTTCGAGGCATTAGCCCTGAGGAAAGAACGGTTAGGAGGTGAACCCTTCTAAGGGTGGCCAATCATACTGCTGTCAGTCCCCTCACTTCAACTCATACGCGCACAAGATGAAGTTTTGTCAGGGTGGTCTACCTTCGAATTGAATCAAGGAGGCCCTTGATAGGTACTTTATATCAATGCGCCAAGTCTGAGCCAAGGTCATTTCATTGCAATGATTGCATTGCTTGTTTTGGCGCTAGTGGGCAAGCTCTATTGTAGGCTAAAGCCAAGGTTTGCTATCTGAAGAAGCTCCGTGATTTCCTGTCCTGTTATCCCTCCATCCTCCATCCTCCATCATTTGATCCACACTTGACGACAATATCTTAGAGCCTGCTTAGCCGGACATAGCCGCCAGCGCCTTCTTCACAGCAGGACGTGCCATCAGACGCTCCATCCAAGCGTGGTAGTTGGGGTACTCCTTTTCGAAGTCGACCTTGTGCTCGCCCAGAGCGAAAGGAGCACCAGCAGCCCATGGGATGAAGCTCAAGTCGGCGTATGTGCATTTGTCACCAACAAGGTAGTCCTTGCCTTCCAAAACACTGTTCAGGACCCCCGTGACACGCTTGATTTCGTTGGCGTAGCGCTCAATGGCCGATGGAAGCTTCTCCTTGTGTAAAGCGTTGAACCTGAGTCCTTTCAATCAGCAAACAATGGGGGCTTTCATAGTTGCAAGGGAACCATACCAATAACCTTGCCCAAAATAAGGGCCCTGGCCGGACACCTGGAACATGAGCCATTGCTTGACATAGTATTTCTCGGGCGAGGATGTGTATGTTAGATTCGCCGAGGTATCATAGCGATCGATCAGGTACTCGATGATCTGGCAAGATTGATCAGAAATGGTGATCTTGCGGCAGAGACTCATTTGACACTTACGGCTCCCGACTCCCAGAGAGTCATGCCGGTATTGGGGTCATTGATCGCTGGCACACTGAGAACCAAAGGCGAATCAGAAAAATCCTACGACGAGATTCCTGACAGGTGCGTCGACTATAGGCATTCCTTACCGGCCATTGGGGTTGATCTTGGTGAACTCCTTGCTCTTTACGTCGGCAACAAAGACGGATTCGTACTTCAAGCCGAGCTCCTCAAGGATGATGGCAACCTTCTTTGGATTGGGTCCCTATCAAGCATATTTAGAAAATTGTACTGGCTGAAGATAATGATATACTTGCACTTTGGTTCGAGTAGAGGTGTATTGGCTGAGACATGTTGATTTGATAAGTGGTGTGAAGCTTAGATATTGACTGGAGACGTTCTTGGATGAGGTGTGAAAAAGGTTTCTGGGGGCTGACTTCCTCTCCATTAAATAATGTTTGAAGTGGAAGATTCGCGGAAGGTCCACCGTAGACAGCCCACATGAAAGAAAAGGTTTTTCATACCATGATGATAGGTTGGGCTAGATTCATGCAAGGCACGAAAGCGGTCGCAAATACCAAGAGACCGAAGTGCCGAAAGATTTAGTCAGCAACCAATATCCAGTACTCGTGTGCCGCAGGCTGAGCTCACAATGCTCCTATTACTATACCAATGAGGCTGCTGCTTGGTCGCATGGCAATTGCAGACAGTGTTGCGATTCTCGCTTTCCTCTCGCGCTAGTTGCAAATGCTGATAAATCGTCCGCTCGTGGCTCGAGACCGATCTTCCAATTGCGAGTTTTTGCTGATAAATCGTCCGCTCGTGGCTCGAGACCGATCTTGCGAGTTTTTGCTGACTTCGTAGTCTTCCGTTGAATGCTGGGTTTCCCTTCGAATAGAACGGGATCCTGCATATTTGGCGTGCTGGAGCAGGCAATGCTGTTTGGTCTTTCATTTGTAATGCCCATTCTTGCACCTCTGTCCAGGATAATGCTCATGGTACTGGCATCCAGTCTCTTCCGTTGGATCGTGGAACAGCTTGCCTCCAGAACCCTCTTTTATTGCATTGATCACATCGACTGCAAAATCGGCGTTGCTTTGGAAGCACTCCTTGTACTTAGACGCGTCGCTCTCGCTCTCGGGGTCCATTATCTGCCGCGCTGCAATTCTGCTCACGAGCTTACGGAATGGTGACCCCTGAGGAGTCTTCTCGTATATAGGCTGCATCTCTTCTGGTCCTGGTACTAATCCAACCTCATAGCAGCCCTTCCTGAACTGGTCGATCGCATGATTTTTCAGCTGAGGGAGTTTGATCTTCTCGCACAGGACGTATAGCTGCTGGCATGCAAATGCATAGTCCCACTTCTTGTCCATGTGCATATCGCTGACATCGTCTATCTTTCCCTGGTAGAGCCACTTTACCAGCAGCTCGAATGCCTTTGGGTCGTCATCAAATAGGTCAACCTTCCCATCGTTTGATTTCGCGGGATCTTTACCATGCTTCTGGAACCATGTTGAGTGATGGCAAAGGACGTTTCTATGCAACGACCATTTGCGCTTCATCTTTCCGACATAGATATCCATGAGGTCGCCGGATAGGAGTCTGAGGCGCAAACATGTCAGCTTAGGGGATGCTATAGGCCCGTAGGATGTGGTGAAATGTGACGTACTCGGCGAAAGTCTTCGCTGTGGTCTCTCCGACAGGAGTCGTTTCCATGCGAAAGGGTCCCTTTTCCTTGTAGGCAAAGTCGCAGTAGTGGATGTGTAGAGAATCCGAGTCAAAAGAGGAGTGCCCAGATGACGGAGGTGTGTCTGGCGGAGTATCCATGAGCCAATCTTCTTCAGGCTGCAGTACTTCCTTGACTAGCCCTTCAGTGTAGAATGTGACAATGGATGCGCATGGGTTTGGGCCAGATGGGTCGTTGCGAATGACAGCAGCGAGTGTGATCGCATCGCATGGCTTTCTTGAGTTACCGGTTTTTAGAGTTTGCGACCGAACGCCACACCCATTAGTCTACGTCTTGGCAAAACGTGACTTCCCAAGAGCGCGTCGAGCGCCTCGAAGCACTTTACTCAGTGAGCACTGCTCTGGCCCACAGGAACAACAGTCTTTGGTTGAAAGACGCACATCTGGCACGAGTTGATACACACTAACGCACTCACACTCGCGAGTCTAGAGCAAGCTCCTAACTTACGTAATCTTAATTGTATCTAACGCGGAAAATTCAATGGACAGTTTGACAGCCTCAATACACGATTGACGCAGATGCAATTGCTCCACCATATCTTCAATTCTCTCCTGTACCACAGCATCCTTATGATAGCATGCCCCTAATATCCTCGCCCCTGGCGTATCCTCCGATTTCCTCGCCTCCTGTACTAGAAAAACGCAAACGAGCATTGCAATCCGGCTCACTTTTCGAATCCAAGCGCAGGCTGCTCAATGTCGAAGAGGGACTGCCCAAGGACAAACCAATTTTCCGCACGCCCTTCACAGACAGTGCCAAGGTAGCGGCAGAAGATAAAAAAAATCAGTTTAGGGGCCCTTCAACATCAAAAGGACCTTTCGCCGACGATGACAGCGATGAGGGATCGGAGGGCGATGAACGACCAGCGGATACCTTCGAAGCAGTGTTAGCATCCAGCGAGCCCACTTCTACGGAAAACACTCCCAGGATCAGCGTCGAACCAGACCGATCGTCAAAGTACACACCACGAATAAAGACATCGTCCGGGAAGACCTTTGGAACCGGTCCGAAGAAATTTCACGATCCCATCTCCTACGGGCAACTCATTGCCAGTCGCTCTGCCACGGCAACGGGCAAAGCAATCAAAAGCTTTTATGGTGTGGACATTCATAGCCTGATTGATCAAGCGGCCAAGGAGTCAAAATCGGTCAAAGATAAACCCGCTTCAGGAGATCATGAGGTTCCTCACGCATCCATCGAGGCGCAGCGCCCGAGCAAAGGGTCCAAGAATGGCCGAACAATGCTATGGACGGAGAAATACCGCGCAAGAAAGTTCATCGATCTCGTTGGAGACGAACGTACGCATCGAGACGTGCTCCGTTGGATCAAAGGCTGGGATCCCATTGTATTTCCCGGTATGGATAAGCCGAGGCCGAAAAGCAAGTTCGTGGAAAACGACGTAGAACCGCGACAGCATCGGAAAATCCTTTTGCTAAGTGGTCCTCCTGGGCTAGGGAAGACGACCTTGGCACATGTGTGTGCGAGACAGGCTGGTTATGAGGTGGTTGAGATCAACGCTAGCGATGAGAGAAGCAGCGGCGTCGTGAAAGGGAGGATCAGGGACTGCGTGGGCACAGAGAACGTCAGAGGTATCAACACGAAGGAAGCTGGAGCCACCACCCGAAAAGCTGGAAGACCAGTATGTGTGGTTGTGGACGAAGTCGATGGCGTTGTCAGTGGCAGCAGTGGTGGTAGTGAAGGCGGCTTCACCAAAGCCTTGATTGATCTAGCCACTCTAGATCAGAAGAATTCAAATGCTCTAGGATCTACCTCTGGCAATAGCGCCAAAGCGAAGGAGAAAGGCGACAAGTTCCGTCTCCTACGGCCGATGATACTCATCTGCAACGATGTATATCATCCTGCTCTACGGCCACTTCGAGCTTCGACCATGGCAGAGATCATCCATATTCGGAAGCCGCCTCTTGATAAAGTAGTGGCGCGATTGAAGACAGTCTTCGACAGAGAGGGTGTTGCTTGTGATAACGACGGTGTCCGTCGACTTTGCGAAGCCACCTGGGGCATCAGTAATAGAAGAGAAGCTCGAAAAAGTTCCAGCGGCGCTGGCGAAGGTGACATGCGAGGTATCTTGGTGGTCGGCGAATGGGCCGCAGCGAAGATGCAAGCGTCAGCTCACAAGAGTCCTCGACTGACGAAGAAGTGGGTCGAAGAGAACATGATAGAGAACCTGTCACATGGTGGCGGCGGTTCTCGAGGTCTGGGCCGTGGAGGAGCGAAAGAGACAGTCGAGCGCGTCTTTTTAGACGGTGCTGGGTTTCCAAAGACGATATCAGCACTTCCAGTAGAAGACGTTAGCAAGACGAGCGATGGGCACTCAGTGGGCGTATCTGAGCTTGCAAAGCGAACAGCAAGGGATCGATTGCGAGAACTAGTCGACATGAGCGGTGAGAGTGACCGCATCATGAACGATTGCTTCGCTGCATACCCAACGCATTCGTGGCAAGACGATACGCTTTTGTCGAAGCCCAATGCGGCGTATGAATGGCTGCACTTCCACGATCGATTATCGTCGAAGGTGCATGTTGGTCAAGATTGGGAATTGGCTCCATACCTTTCACAATCTATCATAGGCTTCCATCATCTATTCGCCTCTCCAGCAAAGCAGTCATGGGTTACCGACCAAAACCGCTGGGACGACAACGAAGAGGAGCCGCTGCCTTTCTCGGGTCCGCGAGCAGACTACACGGCTTCTGAGGCTCTGAAGCAGAACAAAGCCATCTTACTCGGTCTCCAGACCTCCCTCTCGATCCCGTTGCTTCGATCTTTCAGGTCTGCCGAAGACATGTCTGTGGATCTACTACCACATCTTATCAAGATGCTGACCCCAGAGGTCAAGCCCATCGTTGTCGGCGGCAGCGGTAACCAGACGGGTGTAGCGAGCGTGAGGAAGGAAGGAGAGCGAGAGATGATACAGCGTGCGGTTGAAGCTATGGGCGCTGTTGGCGTGACATATGAGCGGGTGAGGGTCGAGTCGGGGCAGAGTGGTATTAGCACTTTTGCTTATCGAATGGAGCCGTGAGTTAGCCTGTGTCTTCTTAATGGGGCTCAGCGATACTGACATGTGCAATAGCCCGTTGGATGATCTGGCAGTCTTCGAGACTGCGGCTCAGAGTAGCCCAGCAGCTCCAGCCAGGTATGCTATCCGCCAAGCTCTTGATCAAGAGTATCAGAAGTACCTGGTCAAGCAGAACGCAGCTTCTCGTCTGGCTCGTTACAAAGCTGGTCGGAAGCCTGGAGATGATGCGGAGCCCAGCAACGATGACAAGGAGAATGCAACCGCCGGAACGGACTTTACCAATTTAGCGAAGCTAGTGGCTCCGAAGCGTGACTTCTTTGGCAGGATGATCAGTGAAGCTCGGCCACAGTCCAAGGATGGAATTGAGATGAGTGAGAGAGCTGGACAGCAGAAGTTGGATGGGGAGCGCGAGGATAGGAAGGTCTGGGTCAGCTTTCATGAAGGCTTCTCGAATGCGGTTAGAAAGCCTATCACGCTTGAAGATCTGATGCGCGGATTCTAGTTACATGATCGTTTAAAGAAAACCCGAGTTGAGAGTCAGTGTCGGATGTTTGTGTGCACGTTGCATATTCAATGGCTATTTTCCCACCCATCCTCCTTAGCCTTGCGTTCCATTTTGGGTAGAATTTGCATCGTAAAAACTGACGATGATTGGCTAATCATGGTTGAACATTGGTGATATACCACTAACCTAGCCACGGGGTTCTGACGGACAGGGACAGCCTGTCCAGCAGGTGACGAATGTAGACCTGATGTACACGTCAGCCTCGCGGCTGTCAAAGAGGCATGGGTACATATACTATTGGGAAAACTTTCAGCGATGGACATCCCTAAACAGAGTGGGAGTTCGAGGAATTGTACGGTTGCGAGGTTGACGAACAGGCGCGGCCTACTCAACATGTATTGGATGTGGAGCTACCAAACATGTCAGCTTCGCGATATGGAGAAAAGCGTGAACACGCATATCAAGGGCAATCACGTTACCGATAGACATCCTTGGTGGGAGCGGAAGCTCGACGAAGTAAGCGATTTTTCCTGGCTAAGGGGTTAGTCAACAAAATCGGAGATACCGCAGCTGTGTTGCACACTTACTTGATTCATCACAAGTGGCCGTAGCGACTAGCACAATCTTTCGGCGAGTAGGTCTTGCCGCTAAGCTGCAGGATGCGCGTGCTGATGAGTTTCCACATGCCGTTCTTCACTTCATTAGTTGCTTGAACAAGCAGTGCATCGTCCGCGGGATCGAAGTCGTAATCTTGGGTTTCTTTTGCAAATTCAGCCAATGTTCCCTGGTTCCGATCAAGCCTCGACTGCTTGAATCGCCCTCCATTAGCTGCAGCGATCAACGGAGCATTACGCTTATAGCGGCCGTATATTGCATTTCCTGTAAGATTGGGGACTCGTCCGGACTCAACGCGCATCTGATTGAGCTTCTTTGCAATGGCATCGAATGTCATGTCATTTTGACGGAGCCTGTAGATTTCATGGTTTTCAGGGTCGAGATCACCTTTGACTTTCTTGTTGGTACCAGGAATATACCCATCGGCCTGGTCCAGTTGACGCTTCAGGTGGCTAGCGTCACGAGTAATGGACAAGGTGCGAATGTCGGACGCGGATAGTGGGCTACCTTCGGGTGGATCGTTGAGGATTGTGGCAGTAGGCGCGTCACGGCGACGACGACGACGAGGGACATTTGCTCCTTTTTCGTAGCAACGGTTCACAGCAGTGGGCTCATACACGTCGCGGTGATGAGCGGCGTCGGTGCGCTCTTCGCTGGGGCGAGTCACGGCCGTGGAGTCAGACACGTCGCGGTGGAGATCGGCATAGATGTGCTCTTCATTGAGGCTATTCATGGCAGCGACACCATACGCGTCGTGGTGATGAGCGGTGTCAGTGGGCTCTTCGATGCCTAGACCATTCCCAGCAGTAAAGCGAGATACAGTGACTGCACTGGGGTAGCGAGAAAGATGCGGTCCGTGATGAGCATCGTAGCCATACTGCTGCCAAACTAAATCGTCGATTGTATCCTAGCAATGAGACTCCAATTAGCGCTGTCACAACTCGGGGCTCTAGACATAGAGAGTAGAATACTAACATCTCCATTAATATTCCCGGTGCTAATATATCCCTTGTCTGACCCAGCCTTTCGATAAGTAGAGCGAATCATCTCAAAGATCTCGTTGTCTCGATTGATGAACTCTTGCAACTTCCTCCTCCAAGCCTGGCCCTCTTCAATTTGCCTGACCCCTTGCATAACGATTTCGTCCGTCTTCTCGAGGTTCTTTTCTGCGAGCACTCTCAACTCGCTAAGAGCAGCAAAGAGAGTGGCTTGATCTTTGTCGGTTTGGCCTTCGTTTTGGTCGGCCATATTTGCCTCCAATTCAAGGTCAGCACGGAGCTCAACAGAGACCCGCATGCTTCGTACAATTATGTAGCAATTTAATACCAAGCTGCCACAAATTGCTTGGTAGGCCTCGCACGGTGTATAAATCCGGGGCACGTAGACTCACGGTTGTGTTTGGGCTAGTTCAAGCACTGATGCAATGTTTTGCTGGTATTGGGAAGCCTTCTATGCAATTTGAGATGAAGTAGCGGGCGATGGAGCTAATGATAGCTGCCGTACAGTGTCGAGGAGCTGGTATGGAAAGAGGTGTCGAGGCCCAACGGTGGGCAGTGGTGTTGATATTTTGAAGTCATTTTACTAGCGCGGAAATTTCGCGCCTGGGAGATCGATATGAAATAACATTTCTCGTCCTGGCATTACGCCTAGCTCTGCGCTGCGCTTTGCCACGGGGATCAATGAGTTTATTTCTACGCTCTGATTAATACTCATGGACAACTTCGCTTCCATGCTTCCACTCAAATGCAATCCTTTGGCAGTCGCACCAAGTATGCATGTGCCCATTCAGAAGTCTCTAAGAACTCAAACCCAAAGCAATTGTGGCAGATTCACACTAGCAATAGTCACAACTTTTCATCGTTTGCAGAGATTGGGGATACATATGGTCAATCGGCATACGCAGTGGTGAGACACATTACAAGTTCCAAACGTTCATCGATCATCAGGTGATCAGTCGCGTGGATAGTCGAATAGACTGGCGCGTGTTGACTCGCGTGCTTTGGGATGTCTCTCAAGCTCCAAGATTAGCTACTGCAGCAGGGACGTATCGGCGAATACGATATCGGGGCGAGAATCGTTGTATCGAGATCTATGTAACATCTTGAAGGCGTAGAACGTCTGTGGTTTTGATTAACCACCACCCCAAGGCATTTGAGGTGAAAGTGAAGTGAAAGTAAGACGCTTGAATTACGAGTAGTCGCCTCGGGCTTGGCGAAGGTTGAAGGAACTTACTTTATTCAAAGCCCAAGTAGACAATTTGCACCATACTTACTAAAATAGACCAAATAAAGCCATTGACACCCGAACTGATCTACTCTCCAATCGCTCTTTCGTTGGACAGTTCAGTCTCAAGCTTGTTAAAGAAAGCCAGCAAGACTGGATTGAAGCGAAGAAGGAACAATGTCTTTACCGCCAAGACTCACGCTGCTTCCTTCTCCTCCACCATCCTCCCTAGTCTTTTCTTGCGCCCTTCTGTTTGGACTCGCGACCGAAAGTAGGCAGCCTGAGTATTTGCTCCGTTGCACCTCGCGCTCGAAACGATGGCAAAATACTGCTTGTTTGCGTCTGGAAAGCCAATTCTCCGCTTGATGATGCCGCGACATCTGCAGTTCTCCAGCTCTTCAGAGTCTCTCTTAGCGTTATCATCACTGTCTATTCCGCCACTCTCCTTCTAAGTATGGCATTCGGCCTAACTCTCTGATGCTGCAGTTTCTAGAGCTCTCTGGATACTGGGGAAAAGGATGCATTCCTTCGCCGTTAGTGTTCCCAGCAGATTGCACGCTACTCAACTATCTGCCTCCAAAAGCATAGTGCATCCAATTCGAAGAAAGCTGCTTGACGCCATTTTCCAATGACCATCCTTTGATCTGGCAGATTTTAACAATGATTTCCTCCATCAAATCATCCATCTTCGCTCCAGCAGCATGAAGGTCACTCTCAGCAAGTATCCTATCATCAGGCACGGCCTTGATGACAGCAACTGCCTTACTTGAGGTAGTAGAGAAGTTTACGAGTCTCGAAAAAGAGAAGAATATCACAGCTGGTACAGCTGGGTGCAGATACTGCTTGAGAGTGTCCGGATGCCCGGAATACGAGTGGAGACAAATGCGTGGAGGAAATGGCTTGGGAGTACCTGCCTGAGAGGTCCTTGGCTCAGTCTCTGCTTTTGCCTCATGCTCGCTCTGGCGAGCTGTGTCAACGCTCACTCTTCCTTTCCTTTGTCTTTTGCTAAGAACAGGCTTCTCGAGTCCACGCCACGTCTCTTGCAAGGTCTCAAATACTATACCATGCGCAGCTACGCCGTGCACTGAGACTGCTCGTTGCATTTCGCCTGCAAGATTGAGCTGTGCCTTCAAGATTATTCGCTGATGTTCCATGTCGACACGGTAAGGAGACAAGCGTCGGCCTTCTCGCCCACCTGGAGTCAAGTTCAGTTCCTTTTCATAGTCGTTGTCGACCATCTCACGTCCGGGTATACGAAATGCACGGTCAAGTCCGATTTCGCCTACAAGTGCCAAGGGAAACCTCTCCAGGAAACTTCGAGTCTGATTAAGCAGATCGGAGAGTGGCCGGGGCTCAAGAAGCGAATCCATAAAGTCATCATCTTTGGGTGTAGGTGAAATTGCTTTCCTGTAGTGATCTATCTTGCTCACAGTCCGAGGATTGTCTGAGCTGTTGAAGCGATCGTCGTAAATCTGATGAGAAAACCAGGGATGCCAACCAAAAGAGGGAAGAAGAAACCCTCGCGGCTTTTCATTGCTCTCTGTAGACTTGAGGACAGGAACTGAGTCCATTGTGAAACCCAATTTGTCTGCGAAGTCTGCAACTATGCTTTGATCCTGCCCTCTCGTAGCCATGATGACCAGAGCTCGAGTCTTCATGCTTGCAATGTTCTCAATTGACGGTACAGTGTCTGTGGGATGACAGTGCGCATCGAAGACCCCAAGATGCCATGGGAAAAGCTCCTTATTAGAGCTCGACTGTTCTTCGGTCATCCTTGTAAAAGAGAAAATCTACCGGTTCAAATTGGAGACGAAGCAAAGAAGTCATGAATTGTGGCGTTTTCTTCTTGAGCTTTCATGTACTCCGTACTCGTATAAGTAAGGTAGAAGGGTTCACCCCCTAACTACTCGCACTCCCTAACCGCTCACCCGTAGGGCTGATGCCTAGAAGCCACCTAGAGACCCCCCTAATTTTGATCACTTTCGCGACAAGAATGGTCCCTGGAACTTCCCGAGTTGTTGCCCGGAGGACGGATTCCTAGGGGTGTTCATTGGGGGCCTAAGGGACTTCCGGGCTTCAGCCCTACGGGACGAGCGGTTAGGGAGTGCGAGCAGTTAGGGGGTGAACCCTTCTACCCCGGAATCCAGCCAAGCCAGGCTTGTAACCCGTTGGCCGTTGGTGGGGTCCCTGAGAAAGCCCTTCCAACTCCATCACATCAGTATAAAGTAACTTGGCTTTCCTATCCTTAATCAGGCATCACCAGCAACTTAAGATGTCCTGGCTATTCCATATCCTTGTCTCACCCACAATACTCATCGTCTCAATCCCATTAACCGTCTTCGCCGCTTTCACTACAACCCTTGCCTTCTCCACCCTCCTCTTCCGCGTCCTTATCATCTACGCCGAGCTGGCAGCCGCCTTGATACAGGACCAATTCGCCTTTGCAGGCCAAAACACTACATCAACATCGAGACCACATCCATCATCCCTCAAACCAATCACCAAAGACCGCCACTCCCACCGCGAACGTCGTCGAAGCAGCGCAGCCAGCGGGTCCTCAAACGGCGGCTCAACAACGCCGAAAGCGCCAGAGACCAGCGGTTTCGGCATTTACAGCGGTGGAGGTGCAGCACGTGATTTCGAAGGAGTGGGAGGATGGAGGATACCGGGCCCAGATGACGATGATCAGATGTGGGAGAACATGAACAGTCGCCTGGAATTGCCTGCCTTGGTCAATGATGGCCGGCCTCGCAACCATCATCGCTCGAGGACATCTGGGAGCCTTACTTCTGTTCAGGTGCCTATGAGATCTCCGGTCCAATCGAGGGCACGGACGCCTACGAGCACAAGGGTACCAGATATTACGAGCCCGGAAGAGTACTTTGCTAGTCGCGCGCCATCAAAGTCGACTCCGGAGCTGGATGCTGCGAATATTGGGAAAGCTTTGCTAAGGCGCAAGCCTTCGAGCTCTTCTTCTGGGTCATCGCAGGGGTCGAGCCGGACCCTGCATTTAACGCTCTCGAACACGTAATGGAAAAGCAGATAAATTGTCAAGATGTCGGAATGGATACCTACTTGATGGCATATCTAATGACAGGACCTCTATGTACAGTGGGACTTTCGCAGCGACAACCGCAGCGTGCATCTGTTGTTGAACAACATAACGAAATGCACGAACGCCAGTCTTCCGAAACTCCAGCGCTTCTGGCCGAATCTATGAATCCTTATCACGCCTGGAAACGTCCACTAATTCCTCTCGCATTACCTCGTTGAACTCCTCCCAACCCTCGAGGTATAAATGGTGACCGGCCTTTTTGATGATCATGACCTTAGCTGATCCATTATCTTGCTTCCTCTCCTCAGCAGAGGCAGTCTTCAGGATCCTGGCCTTCTCCTCTTTTAGCTTCTGTTCTGCGGCGTAACCGCCAGACACGTCCATCCAGTCGTTTTCGCCATACATCATAACAATCGGTATGCCGTTTTCACGCTTCCGCGCTGCCGATTCGACGCTGGAGGTGACCGACCCGTCCGGTTGGAGGTATTGCCGGCCAACCCCTTGGATACGGCGTATAAGGGGGCTTCGAGCGAAAGCACCTGGTGCTAATATGTACGCAAGCGCATATTCTCCGCTTCCTCGCTGCTTGAAAAGAGTATATGCATACGTATGCAGGGCATGGGATTCTTCGTAGTCAAGGTGAGAAAATCGTCTCGACGTCCATCCAGAGACAAAACGGGGGCCGAGTGGGCCCGCCCAACGTACTATGCTGAAGGGCGAAATGTTTGCATCCCAGAGATATGTGAGCCATTTTGGCAGAGGTTTACGAGGGGTTGGCTTGTCACTCGTCTTGCCCGTTTGCTCTGCCAGCTCGTGCTCTCTCTTCGTCTTAGCATTCCAAAAATTGTTGTCGTCTCCGACTTTTATACCTTCTGGTATATTGGTATTCGAGGTGTTCTTGACATCTGCTTGAGAATCTCGACTGAATTCATTTGTCATCGTCGAGTCAGAAGGTTCTGGCATATTGGCGTTAACAGCATATGGGTCTTCTGGTATCCCGACCGGAGAAGCCAGGACCAGCTTTTTGAGATGGCCGGGATATTTCAGCGCATAGGCTACAGCCATGTATCCTCCAAGGCTGTGACCAAGTAGTGTAAATCGATCAATCTTTTTCTGCACTCTCCAGTCTTCCAATGCGTCAATGAACCAATTCTCCGCCTCGGTGATACATTGCTGACGGTCTTTCGAGTTCAACGTGAAAGGCGGCCTGCTGCTTCTGCCCATGCCCAGAAGATCCAGAGCATATATTTTCCACCCTTTTACTCTGCTCAAGCCCTCAAAGTTCTTATAGAAGAAACCGAGACCTGCCCCGTAACCATGTAACATGACTAGATTTTGGTCTACTTCCTCGTCTGTTCTCTCGACGGAGAACTCATTTAGAGCCCTATCTTTCCCGCTTAATCGAACAAGTTCCGACTGCCATTGGCGAGGTCCATACGGGTCGGTGTTCGATTGTGTCTTCACTGGGGCGGCCTTCTTGGTGCTGCTGTCCGAGAACGATGCTATTGATGGGGTTTCGGAGGGCGGCTCTTTTCCTGTCTGAGTATGGGTGGGAGGTGTCTTTAGGTAGGGTATGAAAGACATGACGGCGTGTTCGGCTTTAGCAGCTGGTACATTTGCCCACTGAACCGATCAACACATCGCCTAATATGCTAGAGATCTGCACTCACCCATTGACTGAAACCCTCTTTGTAGCCCAGAGGGAAGTAACCGCTGATTCTGCCGGTTTTGTTCGCCTCGGAGTGGTCGTTGCTTTGTTTTGCACGCTGAGAGGCCAGGGGGCTTTGCTGACCTCTTGTCCGAAAATCGTCGTCACTGCCATCCGCGGTGGCCGTGGACATAGTCGCGTCGTATCTTTGCTGCCTTTGCGGCGCACAAGCTAGAGGGCAGGGCGCACGTACAGCGGAGTGAATGACGGCGGCAACGTAAGACGTATAGGAGCTGCTCAAATATATTGATCTCGCCTTTGTGACGCCTGATCTCAAGCGCAGTGTAGACAGGTTGGCAGGATTGGAATTACGGGCACACGGTGTGCGGAAAGTGGCCGAAGTGACAGCGGGGATCAATAGAATGAAACTGGAGGGAGTGTAGACAAAAGAAACAAAGAGTAATGCACTGGTCTTATAAAGAACGAAGGTTATGATGATGGTCAGACTTTAGATAACTAGTCAGGTACGAGTACGTCCAAGACGCTTGTAAACTCCGACGCCGAGCGGTGCAACTGCGACCCGACAAATAAACATGGGAAGCTCACTTACAATATGTCACCTTATATTTCTAGGCAACTATGTTAGAAGCAAGTAGCCTTCTGGTGGTGACCACGATGACAACTGGTGTAGCGTGATCATGATGGTCGATTCGGTCGTACTTACCTTTCCTTGCTTTGCATGGATAGTCAAGAACCATAACCCAAGTCAGAGCTCCAACCAACGATGTCCGGCTCGAAGCTGGACCAGATCGTCAAAGGCGCTCCTCCGCCAGGTACTTCAGTGCCTGGTGTCATATCTAGGTCATCGTCAACCAACCCCTCCATAGAGAAGATCGACCCCGGAGATTCGCCATCTTCCACTCCCTTACTACCATCCGATCCTCTTGCGACTCTTCCCTCTTCGCCTCCTCAGATCTACCTGAACCTGCTGATCCTCGAGGCCTCCCTACGCTCGCAATATCTTACTCTACGCGCCCGTAGAAGGCAGAACACCTTCTTTCTGTTGTTACTTACCCTTTGGGTTGCCGGGTTTGCCTACCTTCTATTCCTACGTCCTCGCGAAGATGGTAGTGGAGTGGGCGGCTCAGTCTACTGGGTCGTTGAAATGGGAGAAAAAGTGGCGTTAATGGGAGGGGTGGTCACAGGCATGTTGATATGGGGTACTGGTCAATGGGAGCGAGGGGTGAGATGGCCACGGCGCTGGGTTGGCATCGCAAACAGGGGTTTGAGGACCATGAATGCCAAAATAGTTATCGTCAAGGGACCATGGTGGAAAGAGATGGTAAGACATCTCTCGTTCCTCTTTCCATACTCCTCGTTCTTCCCAGGCCAGGGATCTTCCTACCACTACGTCGAATCAGTGGGTGAGAAGAGCGGATCTGGTGGCCCACGCTCTGGCCTAGAGGAAGTAGACGATCTATCGTATGAGGAGGATCTTTCGCCCGGTGGTGATTACATTAAACTTCTACTTTTGCCAAAGCCATTTTCTCCTGACTTTCGGGAGAATTGGGAGCTCTACCGGCTTGAATACTGGGAAAGAGAGAACGAGAGGCGGGCGAACCTACGGCAGTCATTACGAAAACGTGATAGAGAGCTAGCACGACAGCAGTGTGGCTGGCTATGGTGGACTGGTTGGTGGGAACGGAAGAAGATTCTCGCAAAGGGTGACATCGAGAAAAGCCATCACAGGCATCAGCTCGAGAAGGAGGGGAAAAGGTATTCCTCCGTTCAGGGTGATTCACACTCTCGAAACACTTCTCGTAGCAGTACTCCATCGACACTTGAAGCAGAGGATCGCCCCACTTCTGCTCGCACGCGGCGTGGCAGTACCACAGCCAGTGCCAGCGAACGAAGGAGAAAGGCTAACTCATCAGCATCGTCAGAGAACACGCACCTATCAAAACTCACACCTGTCAGCCGTCCAGCATGATTAAGCCCCACATATGTGACTGGCAGCGTGGCCTTCTCGCAATTGAAGGACTACTTAGATGGTCAGCTCTTTTCAAAGAGTGTACAAAAGTCGGAGATCAGCCATCGTTACCATTCCATCTACCAATGCACGACTCAGGATTTTTTTTGCGAGGTTGGTCTCCGCGGTTCTGACTCTTGGTATGGGCTAAGAAGTGTAAAACAGCGAGGCGATGCTCACACTGTGGGATTCGAAGGTATTGCAGGGCGAGCGCCCACATCGAAGATGCGGATCCTAGCCTCGTTTGTGTGCATTGGTACGTGCCATGGAACAGGTATTATGAGAGATCTAAACAGCCATTGAGGAGGTAAATTGAGTTGCTACAAAGCGTCCAAGTCGAACAAGAGCTCTGCGATCCTTCGGTCGTAGATCACGGCTTCCCATGAGCTATACCCTACATAGCGAAAGCTTGCGACAGGAACTGTTGCAAGACGCAAACAATGCCTGTGTTGGATTCCTCTACGTGTGTAGATGAGCGCCTCTTTAATTGACAGCTGTCTTGAAGTACGCTTGTAATGGAAACGAAGCCTGCTCGTTTATTGGACGTTGAATGCCCGTGCTTGCAGAAGCCCTTGGTGCTCAGCCCCTCATCTACATTCTCGGAGGAGTTTCCTGCATTATAGACTGCTACCGTCGATCTTGAATTTCCAAAGAATTTTCTATCGTACGTCGGAGAGGATAAGTGGTTAGGGAAGGGTGTCACACAAAGTAGATCTTTGCTCAGGAGAGAAAGATTAATTTAATGTGTTCTTCAGCGGCCCCACGAGAAGACCACGTCGCTTGTCTGCAAGCTGCAGGCTGTCACTGGTCAGATGTTTTCAGCTTTATCGGACCATTGAGCTGAGTCTCCTTGACTTTCTGAATCCTTCTCGCCTCTCGCCTCTCGCCTCTCGCCTCTCGCCTCCCGTCCAACGCGGCCGGGCGGCCCCCTAGAACATCGTCCCGCAACGTCGATGAAGCGAAGGGCGACCCTATTCGCAAGGCCAATGCCTCGTCAAATTCGGGAACAAAACATTTTGCAGGACATCGAGGCCATCTATCAGAAGTCTTCTGGTGCATAATTGCGGATCTTGCATCTTTGGGTTACCCAATTACCATACCCTCACGTGATACTACTAAAGTCACGCCAATCGGAGTGTCCGTTCTTCGCAGCCTGATCGATCCCCCAGCCAATACTGAAACCGAAAGATGTTGGCCAATTGGAGATGTCCTGTTCCAGATAGTTGAGCGTCTGCCACGTAAGGTTGAGGTGCTGACATGCCAACGATAAAATTTTAAATGGAGATTTGAAGAAGGCAGTATGGTCTGTTTCACTCGCTGGAGTCGTATATTTCGTTGTCGTTGTCCTGACCGTGGTCCTACGACTCCACCTAATTGAGGGCCTACGTTGGGGTCCTATTACTGTGTTATAGTGAGGTTTGCTTCGCGCATGAAATCTACGTCATGGTGTTCATCATTGACGTGTTCTCGGCCTGTATTGAGCATGTCAAATTGCTTCGGACTCTTTGAGACATTAGTTCTGCTCGTTGCTCGGGCTTTTTACCGGACGATCCTTGATAATAAGACTGTATTGGCGCCGCAAGCTTCCCCAGGCTGGCTGGAGGCTCACTACGACACGAGAGGGCTCACTCCCAAACCTCGCAAAGCTCAATCCCTCGACAAAAGTGGGTCTCTTTGCCGTCATAGCTAATGCACAGCATGTCCGTTTTTAGCAATTTTACGTGTTTGACGAGTTGCCGTCGTGCTCACTCCGTCTTCAATACCACTCTGCATCGCGCATTGGACATCGTCCCAAGGCGCAGCTGTTTCATGATATACCCAATCCTCAGCTGCTGATGAACGACTGGTCGTTGTGCCTCCGCGATGGTTTATTCATCACCTGTAATCTGTGTGCGTGCCACAGGGGACAGAGGCATGACGCATCTACTAACAGCGTAGTAATATCCCATGGCGTTACAATGTAGACCGATGGAGGGGAGTGGGGATCAATACGAGGGCAGAAATGCTATGGAAAGGTCGCTCGTGCATCGTTGTTTTCACATATCAGACTCTAAGCAAACCGCAGAGAGAACCATCAAGACAATTGTTCAAACAATCAATCAACCAAACAGCGGCTCAATCATCACCAGAACCAATTCAGTCAATACGCAATTGACCGCCAACGTCCTTTTCGCAGCTCTTGCCCTTCAGGCCACTGCTTTGCCCAACCCCGGCACCGTCGAGACTACCCTCACCAATCGCTGCGTCCCTGGCCAATGCGGAGCCCACATTCGACAATACCAGCGCAATGAGAGTCCAGGCAATCAGTCGATTTACAGACTCACCATCGAGCTCGAAATCGCCAATGGAGCGGACCTTGGCGGGGTGAACACCGCCCCTGCGCCCAGCGGTGAGAGAGTCGATGTCGATAGCGCGCTCCCGGCTGTTTTTATTGCTACGACAGGATACGTGGATTCTGACCCAGTCAGTTTTGCGTATAACGGACAGAACTGGGATAGCTCTTCTGGTCAGTGCAGCTTTGGGGCTTATGATAGCGTATCTCGTCAGCGTGATTGTGGGTTCTCTTGCTAGAGGTGGATCCATAGCCACAAAGGGATAGTCACAAAGGCTTGATGGATGGATAGGGAAGACCGTTGGCTATTGGGTTCCAAGATTGAGTTTTGTATCATAGTCTGTATGAGAAGGGGGTTGGAGCATATGTATCAATAGGGAGCAAGGTTGGCTGTAGCAGGTGCAAAGTCATGTTGTCATTCCTTCATCACTTTTACCTGAACGTCTCTAGTCCTAAGTTAGATTCGCCCATGGGCTAATCTAAGAGGCGACTCTCTCTGTATTTGCCTTACATGCCCAAACACGATGCGCAGAATATTGCCGTGTCTGAAAGAGAGAGCTTTGCACCTGGGATCATATGGGAGAGTGTGTGAGCATTAAGACGTGCGTCTATACCAGTGGATATATTGAGGAGGGTACCATGCGTTGGCTTCGCGTTAGCTGGGGAGGTAGCTTTAGAGTCGTAAAAATCACAGTAGCCAGCAAGGCCGCATACACCTCAAAGGATGTCTTGTCGAGTAATGGGATACCTCATTTGAACGTTATACATTAAGAATAGGAAGACATATAGTTACTACTATATTAAGGAGATATAATAATTATACCTTAATTATATACTACTTCAAGGTAACTACTTTTTTTCTAAAACTTAATATATTTAATTCTAGTATTTATTTCAGATATTTATATACCTCTCGGGGTATTTAAATATCTCCGTCGACTAATATTAAAATTAAATAACTTTTTAATTATATCAAAACTACTCTAGTTTTTCAATTTAATATTATTTAAAATTTCTTTTATTATTCACGCTAAGTAATTATATAAGAGATTTATAACTCGATTAATTTTTATTTAATTAAAATAATATTAAATTCTCTTTATTATTAAATTAGAATATTATTTTATATCTTTTATTAGATATTATATATATAATAAAATATCTATTAAGATTTCTTTAGAGATTTTAGTAAATTCTACGAGTTTTATTTAATATCTTTTTATATTTATAGAATTTTACGGAATTATTAACGCCGACGTTAAACGAATAATTCGTATATTAAAATTTAGGTAGCGTAACTACTAACTTTAAATAGAATAGAATATAACTCTATAATAAACCTATAGATAAGTATATTATTAATTTATAAACCGGTATATAATAGATTTATAGTAGGATTATAAATAGTTATTTAATAGAGCCTTAATAGGGTAGATAATAGAGTTAATTCGGGCGTATACTAGAGAATAGGCTATTATAGAGTATACTATAAAGTATATTATAGAGTATATTATAAGGTAGTAATAGGATATATTATAAAATAATAATAAAATATATTATAAAGTATACCGTAGAGTAATAATAGAGTATATTATAAAGTAATAATAGGCTATATTAGGGCGTAGTAATAAAATATACTATAGGGTAATAATAGAATATATTAGAGAATATACTATAGAGTAGTAATAAAGTATATTATAGAACGATAATAAAATATAATATAGAGTAATAATAAAGTATACTATAGAATAGTAATAGAGTATATTATAAAGTATACTATAAAGTAAAAAAGGGGTATACTATAAAGTAATAATAAAATATATTATAAAATATATCGTGGAGTAATAATAAAATATACTAGAGAGTATATTATAGAGTAGTAATAGAGTATATTATAGAACGATAATAGAGTATAATATAGAGTAATAATAGAGTATACTACGGAATAATAATAGAGTATACTATAGAGTCTATTATAGAGCCTATTATAGAGTAATATATATTTTATTATTTCTTTATAACATGGCCTATTACTACTTTATAATATACTATATTACTAATTTATAATATACCCTATTATTACTTTATAGTATATTTTATTATTTCTTTATAATATAACTTATTACTACCTTATAATATATTATATTATTAATTCATAATATACCCGATTATTACTCTATAATATACTCTATTATTACTTTATAGTATACTCTATAGTATACTTTATAGTATAGTTTACTACTACCTCTATATATAGTTTATTACTACTTTTATATATACCCTATTACTAGCTTTTTATAATATAATATACTTTATTCCTACTCTATAGTATATTCTATTACTGCGCCCTAGTATAGCCTATCGTTACTTTATAGTATACTCTATTACTACTCTATAGTATACTCTATTTTTACTCTATAATATATTTTATTATTATACTATAATATACCTTATTATTACTTTATAACATATTATATTTCTACTTCATAGTATACTTTATAGTTACTCTATAATATACTCTATTATTACTCTATAATATACCCTATTACTACTCTATAGTATACTTTATAATATACTTTATAGTATACCCTATTATTACTCCCTAATATACTCTATTATTACTTTATAATATACTCTATAATATACCCTATTACTACTCTATAGTATACTCTATTACTACTTTATAATATACTTTATTATTACTCTATAATATACCCCTTTTTTATAATATAATATACTTTATTTCTACTCTATAATATACTCTATTACTACTCTCTAGTATAGTTTATTATTACTCTATAGTATACTTTATTACTACTCTACGATATACTCTATAATATACTCTATTACTACTTTATAATATACTATATTCCTACTTTATAATATACTCTATTATTATTTTATAGTATATTTTATAGTATACTCTATTCCTTCTTTGTAGTATATCCTATTACTACGCCCTAGTATAACCTATTACTACTCTATAATATACTCTATTATTACTCTACGATATTCTCTATAATATACTCTATTACTACTCTATAATATATCTTATTACTACTCTATAATATATTTTATTATTACTCTATAGTATACCCCTTTTTTATAATATAATATACTTTATTCCTACTCTATAGTATATTCTATTACTGCGCCCTAGTATAGCCCATCGTTACTTTATAGTATACTCTATTACTACTCTATAGTATACTCTATTTTTACTCTATAATATATTTTATTATTATATTATAATATACCTTATTATTACTTTATAATATATTATATTTCTACTTTATAGTATACTTTATAGTTACTCTATAATATACTCTATTACTACTTTATAAAATACTCTATTATTACTTTATAGTATATTTTATTTTTATTTTATAATTATCCCCTTTTTACTTTATAGTATACCCTATAATATACTCTATAGTATATTTTATAATATACTTTATTATTACTCTCTAATATACTTTATTATTACTCTATAATATACTTTATAGTATATTTTATTATTACTTTATAGTAACCCCTATTCTAGTTTATTTTATAATATATATTATATATAACTCTATTAGCGACCCTACTATAATTCTTTTATACTACTAACTATGACCTTATTATAAAACTACTATATACCGGTCTATAACTCTATTATATACTTGTCTTTAACCGTATTATAGGTCTATATCCTATTCTATTTTATATTAGTAGTTACCCTACCTAAATTTTAGTGCGCGGGCTATCCATTTAACGTCGGCGTTAATAATTCCATAAAATTCTATAATAAAATTCAAGAAATTCTTGAATTTTATTAATATTAAATCGGAAGATAATATTTTAGTTTAATATAATTCCTCGAAATTTATATTATATAGAAAATAATATTTTATTTTAATAATTATTCGTTCTCGTTAATTCTTCGATACTATATCGGTAAATTCAAAAAATAAAAATAAAAATATTCTAAATTTTATTAATTTATTAGAAAATCGTCTACGAGTTTATATTAAAACTCTATATTCAATACCGACTCAAGGTTTAATAAATTAAATATATCGAGATTCTAAGTAAAATCTCATTAATATATAATATTTATAATTAATAAATTCAATAACTCTAATTTATTATATATATATAATAGTAACTTTTATAATAAAATTTTATTATTTTTTATAAGTTTTATAAATTATCTAAATTATTAATTATATCCTCTTTATATATCTTACGAGTATTTAATATTATTTAGATTTTATAATTTCTTTAAATCTTCTATAAATTTAACTTATTTTAATTCGAGTAATTTTAATAATTTATTTATATATCGTAGTATTAATCGAGTCGGATAATTTGAAAATATTAATAATAAAAAATAACTCGGTCGATTTCTAATAAATATACAATTTATATCTCTTCTTCGAATATTATTATATAATAAATATCGATTTATTTATTATTATTAGAATTGATTATTTTTAGTCTTTATCTAGAATTCTATTTATATAATAAGAATAATATATAAATATATTATTTACTCGTTTTTAATATTTATAAAAATATAAAGTAGGATTTAATTACTTTAAATATTTAAAAACTAGTTAAATTAATTTAAATTAAATAATATTATATTTTAACTCTAAAGTATTATAAAAAATTTAAAAATTTAAATTTCTTTTAAAAATCTTAGTTTCTTATAAGAATTCCTAGATTTATATATAAGTTATTAATTTATACCCTTAGTTATAATCTTTATTAATAATTTTATTTATAGTTATAATATTATTTTATTTATAACTAAAGTTTTATTTTATTTATAATTAAGATTTTTATATATATACCGCTATTATACCCCTAGAATTATTATTATATATATATTATCGTATATCTACGCGCTACCTCCGCGAGGATTTCGCGCGAATCGATTGAATCTGGGAATTGAAAATTACTAGCGTTAAGAGTAGTTCTAGAGGGTCGCTACCGTCGATAAAGATAATTATAGAAAATTATATATACGTATATATATAGGTTATAAATAAGGGTATACGCGTATTTATAAAGATAGTAATAATTATATATATTTATATTTATAATAATAATAGTAATAGTTATATAAATAAAGAATCTTTAATAGTTTTAAGAATTTTAAATAACTTTAAGCGAACCTAAACGAGTTTAAATAAATTTAAAAATTCCTAATTAATCCTAAATTATTTTAGCGCTCGCGAGCGGGCCTAAACTCTCTAAATAAATTAAAATTCTCAAAGTTATTTATACTTTTATAAATAAATCATCTTTATTTAATTTTCTTATATTTTACTTTATAGTTTATAATTTAATTTTTTTAATTTTTTAATCTCGTAATAAAATAAATCTACTCTTAAAGTTAATAGAAATATTATAATTATTATATATTAATCTCGAAACTATCTTTATCGTCTTTAATATTAATAATTTTCGCGTAGAATATATTCTCTTTCTTTACTCTCGATTAATATTTTCTAATAATCGGATTATTATATATATCTTCGATCTACTTATTTTATATTAAATAATAATTTTTATAATAATTTTTTTATATTTATCGAAGTTATATTACTCGTTATTTATCTTTATTTTTAATTTATATTATTATCGTCGTTAAGTAAATTAATAGTATCGAGTTTTTATTATATAATAAATTAGTAGTATTATTATATTCTAAGAGAGATTATAACCTAAATCGACTATATAAAGAATTATTAATTAATATATATAGTATTATCTACGGATAACTCTAAAAAGTTTTAAAAGTACGAAATTAATTAAGATAAAAAAGAATAAAAAGAATAGATATAAAATCTAAAATATTAGGGTAAAGAGTAGATATAGACTACTAACGCGTTTTAATATAACGAAGATATCGTAATAAATAAAAGAGACTAGTAATCGAACGGGAGAATATAAAAGAGGTATAAAAATATTAGAAGAATTAATAATAATTATAATAAAGACTATAAAAGATATAGAGTATAAAGAGATATAATAAATAAAATACCGTAGATTATAACTAACGTAGATTACGCTAGGAATAATTATTAATTATATATAAGAATTAATAGAAAAATATATACTTTAATTAATTTAAATAGAGTCGTTAAGATAAAATATTTAAAAATTTAAAATAAAGAGTATACCTACGTTATTAATAAAACTAAATTAATATTATTTATAGAAATATATTTATTTTATTAAAATATATAGTCGAAACGAACCCCCCTTTTTTTATAATAGCGACTAGCGCGAAAGCGAAATAATTAATAATTAAGATAAATAATACTAAGACTAAAGGGTAACTCGGGAAAATAATTAATTTTTAATTAATTTCAATATTCTAGAATAAAGCCTACTCGGTAACGGAGTCGATTATCGGAGTAAAATAACTAATTAAAAAAGACTTTATTTTATATTATATAACGATAAAGATAAAGATAAGAGTTAGAGAAAATAATTAAATAAATAAAAAGTATTAACTCCTCGGCGAGAGTACTAAAATAAACTTATATAATAATAATATATAATATGAAAAAAGAGGCCGTCGATATAAATAATTAAAAAACGATAATAAAGATATTAAAGAAAAATAATTATAGGTTATACCCGGGATTAAATATTATAAATATAAAATAATTAAGATTCGTCCTTAAACTAGACGAATATAATTATAAAAAAAAGTATTTAATACTCCTTCTTAAAATCCCGAACCTAGATATAATAAATAAATTAATAACGGACGGGTTTTTAAAAAACGAATAATGATTTTTATATAAAAAATAAAAGAGAATAAATAACCCGAGGTAATATTTTAATTATTAAAGATATAGTTATATAACCCTAATTTATAAAAACTAGCCTAAATACGAGATATATATAGAATTATATTAATTATATAAATATAGTATTAAAAGCCCGAAGGAAAAGCGTTATATAGTTTACTCTAGATATTATAAATTCTAAAATAAAGCGTACCTAATTAAATTAAAAAAGATATACCGAATCTAATAATAATTAAAGAATAAATCTAGGTAGTTCGCGATATTACCGAGAATAATAACCTTAAGCTTTTAGGTATAATTAATTAATAATAAATTTATATCAATACCGACTAAAAGTATAAAGAAGAGGAAAATAATAACGGATATAATTAATAAAATCTAAAATATTATTACTATACCTAGGAAAATAGGGAGGCCGAGATGAAATAATAAACTAATAATAATACCTAGGTAAATAATCCTTTTAATTTTAAATAACCTCCTAGGAATAATATTCGATTAATTAAATAAAAACCGGCTAGAACTAATACTATTAAATAATTAAGAAATAAATAAAGAATTTATAAATATAATATTAATACGTAATAAGTTATAATATTTAATTCAAAATCGTATAATATAATAATTAAAAGGAATCGAAATTAATAATAAAATTACTCTAAAATAAATAAATTAAAAATATCAATATTATAGTTATTTAAAAGCCTAGTTAAAACTCTACTACCTAGGCGCTATATAATAATAATATTAATTATTTCTATTTAGTATATAAAGGAGGCCTAGAGACCCGTATATATTTTTATATAAATAAAAGAATCGATATAAATAATCAAGAGCTAGTTTATTATAAAGGCGATTTATACTTTATAAAAATTATATTAAAAAACGAAGGAATAAAAAAGAATCTCGATCGAATAAAATTAAATAGGAGGAGACTATTAATCGAGGAACCCCCTATTATAAAAATATATAAATTTATAATATATATAACTTATTATTAATATAATATACCTCGATTAATAATCCGTTAATATTTTTATTATTAAAGAAAGTGTTAACGGAGGAAGGCGAATTTTTTTTTTAAAAAGATTTTAACCTCTATTACCCTAACTAGAATAATATTAAATAATATATATATTATATTATAACTAATTATCTCCTAAGAATAATAAAGTTAAAGGAAATAAGATTAGGGTTATTAAAAACGTCTATTATATAAAAAGTTTAAAGATATAGAAATATAATTAATTTATCGTTCTTTATAAAAGGAGTATATTAGGTTATAAATAACTTTATAATCTATAAAGATTTATATTATAACTCCGATTATAGGTTAATAATAACGGAATTCGAATAAATATAAAAAGAGGTAATATTATATACTCGTTATATTTAAAAAAAGTTTAAGAATAATACTATTTAAAAAGAAATATAATAAAGTATAAAGTCTCTTTATTAAATATTAAGAAAATTTAAATTTAAAAGTAAAGAAAATATCGACTAATACCTAAATAAGATAATAAAAGACTTTTAAAAAATTATTAAATTTATAATTTTATAGGCCCGTTTATATTAAAAAGTTAAATCTTATTAAAATTCCTACTATATTAATATTACGCTAAAAGTAAAGAAATATATAAAAGAGTATAAACGAAGTCGAAATACCTAGATAAAAAGGGCCCTAGATATAACGAATAATAAAAGAATATATATAATTCGAAGAATAAAAAAAAAATTAATAAGAGAGTATATATAAAGTCTTATTAAAATCGACGGGAGTATAAAAACTCGTAAAATTAAAAAGAAAAAAGAATAATTATTTTAAAGAACTTCTTTAATTCCTAGTTATTAAAAATAATAAAGGAGGAAAAACTAGAGATTTCGAGGGTAAAATAAAATTTTTATAAAAAAAGTTTTTCCCCCTCTACCGATAATAAATTTAAATAATATCGACGGAATAAAGTATTTAAAGCCTATTAGAATAAACTAGGGAATAACTAAGATAAAAGTATATAAAATAATATAATACCTAATTATTATTAAAGCGCTAGGAATAATTAGAATCTCGAACCGATTCCTAAAAACTATAATAAAAACGGAAGTAATAAATACTATTATTTATTTATTCTAGGTCTATTTTAAATAGAGATATTACCCGAGGTATTTTAAAAAAACTAATATAATAATCTTTAAAAAACCGAAGAAAAGCGATTATTTAAAATTAAAATTATATATACTTATTATACTCCTCGATATATTTAGAAAAATATTAAAAATAATTATCTCTAAAATATTAAATAATAGAACGGAGGAGTATAAATTATTACTATTATAATAAATAAAAACTAGACGAAAACGTTTAATAAAAACCGCGCTAGAGATTTTTATAAATATAATATATATTATATAGAACTATAATAAGAATAAAAGAGGAAAGATAATAAACCTATTATTATTAAATATAACGGGAGCGTTCGATAATATTTCGTATAAAAGATTATTGTTACGGGGTGGACTCTAGTATAGTGTTACTAAACTAAGCCTCGGTACTTCCATATTAGGACTAGCGCCTTGGCTAGATTCTAGTATATCAGGGCTAAATCCTCTATAGATAATCAATATCTTTTATAAAATTAATAAAACTATATATTCTGTATATATACCTTAATAAATAGTAGTAACGGTTTATACCGATTACTTTATTCATTAAGACGCTTTCGTATACCTTATTTAACTAGTAACCTAATGGTTCTACCTACCTTAATACGAGAAAACGCTTACTTATTTTAGACCAGTACTTATACGGTCCCTCTATATCTAATAAACTCTAGAAACGACCCTTTTAGTAGGCCTATCGTTACTATCATTATATTAAGTAACTCTAACTATAGTACTCGCTCCTAGAAGAGCTTAAATACCGAGTAATAGGAGTTAATACTACCTTAAGAAAATATACCTCCTCGTAACCCTAATCCGGGTCTTATACTAGGCTTTACTATAGAGTAAACTATATTATTAATAGTAATAATTACTGCTACTATCAGCCAAGCTATAAAGTAAGTATTAACCGATTTTATTAATTAGTAGTAATACTAGCCAGAAGAGTATACCCTAGACGATGACGTCGAGCTTCTTAACCTTTTATAATTTACCGTTAAAGACGATAAACTAAAGGTTGAAGACGTTAGTTTTTTTAACCCTTAGTATAAGCCTAGAAATAACGCCCTAGTTCTAAATACCGGTAAGTACGTATACTATTAAGACGTTTACGTTTTTATGGATAGACTTAAGGATATAGTAGATATAAAGCCTAATACCTATACCGCCTTTAAGAACTTTATTCCTACGTGCCTTCGTAGCTTAGCCTTAATATAGTATTTAGTCGAGTTAATAGAGCTTAAAAAGAAACTCCTATATAATACCGTATCCGATCTACAGTAGTAGTATACTACCTTTATCGATCGATTTAAAATTAGAACCTTAGTAGTTATAACTAAGATCGCTACCCTTATATATATACCCTAGGATATTCGAAAGGGCACTTATCCTCGTATATTTATTCAAAATATATTATACCTCGCTAAGTCTATAAATATTACCTTAATATATTCCTAGCTTTTAACCGTTTAGAATATATTCTATATAAATATACGTCGGGATATCCCTAAGCTAAAAGTAATAATAACGCTAAGTTAATTCCTTAAAGACGTAGATAATAAGGTATTAATTTAAGAGGATTTTTCCTCTCGCGGCCTTATACTACCTTAAAAGCTACCTTATTTTTAGCTTTAATAATAGTAATCCTATTAATAAGATAATTAGAAACTACTCGATAATAAGCCCTATAAGCCCTTTAAAGATAGATTTAGTAAATCGTTTAGTAGTAAACTATTCGATAAGAAGCTATTTAGTAATTACTACGCCACGCTATATTAGAATACCGTTTATACCGCTACGCTATATTAACGTACCGCCCATAACGGCGTATTAGAAGAAGACGAAGGTGACGACGTTAATAATCTAGAGTATAATACTTATTAGGTTATAGTTAAAGACTGAGTATAAGAGCTAGCCGAATCTGGACTAGCACCGCGCTAAAATAGTTTTAACTTCGAAAATACCGGTAAATAACTACTTTTAAAACTCGCTAGTTATTTAAAAACTGCGCTAAGGCTATAGATTTACGCCAAGACCTTACTTTTATATACGAAAAAAGTCGACTATTTAGTACCTCCCTATTAATACTCTTATAACGCTAAACGTATACGCCCCTATTTTATTAATACTATGACTACTACTATTATTCGCCTACGTTACCTCTATACCTTCTTATCGCCTTACCTTACTATCGCTAGAATTAATATCTAAAAGTATACTAAGAAAAATCCTTAAGGCTCTGCGCTAAGCTTTAAGGCTCTACGATACTCCCGCGGTTACCCCGCACCGACTATTCAAGAGCTAGGGATATACTATATATATTTACTTACTCTATTAGTTCTATATATAGACGCTATTTACGTCATTATTTACGATACCCCATATTAGCGTGTTAACGAGGGCGTTAACTTCTTTCTTTTAAAAGGGGCGTTCTGTCACGGGGTAGACTCTAGTATAATATTACTAAACTAAGCCTCGGTACTTCTATATTAGGACTAGCGCCTTGGCTGGATTCTAGTATATCAGGGCCAAATCCTCTATAGATAATTAATATCTTTTATAAAACTAATAAAACTATATATTCTATATATATACCTTGATAATTATTATACGATTTATAAATAAAAAGTATATTAAGCCTAATTATTAATTAGATAATAAACTTTCTATCCTATAAAGTTATATCCGTAATATTTAAAAAAAGGATAAATATAATAAAGGAAATAATAACGGGTATATTATAAAAATCGCTTATTTTATTAATACTTTTTCTATTTTATAATATATTATTAATCGAGGAGTATATTAAAATAAATTTATTAATATAGATTAAAGAATTCGTAGATAATATCTATCTACTCGCCTATAACGAGAGTATAAAAAAGAATTATATAAATTTAAAACGAGCCTATTATATCTATTTAATATAAATAATTATTTATAAAATATTATTTACCCTTTAGAAATAATATAATTTAATCTATATATCTTTATTAAAGTATAGTTACTTTAGTAGTAAAAATATTAGTAGTGTGAAAGATCTTGATTATCTATGGAGGATTTGGCCCTAATATACCAGGATCCAGCCAAGGCGCTAGTCCTAATATGGAAGTACCGAGGCTAAGCCTGGTAACATTATACCAGAGTCTACCCCGTGACAGAACGCCCCTTTTGAAAGAAAGAAGTTAACGCCCTCGTTAACACGCTGATATGGGGTATCGCAAGCAATGACGCAAGTGGCGTCTACATGTAGAAACAATAGAGCAAGCAAACATGCTGGTATGTCCCTAGCTCTTGAACAGTCGGTGCGGGGCAACCGCGGGAGTGCCGCAGAGCCTCAAAGCTTGGCGCAGAGCCGCAAAACTGAGTGTTGAAATCGCGACGACGAGGTGAGGCGACAGGGAGGTCGTAGAATGACGCAAGCGCATGACGGTAGTGGCCATGATATAGTTGAGTCAGGGGTGCATACGTTTGGCGTCATAGGAGTATTAATGTCGAAGGACTAGGGCCCTGAGTAGTCGGTGTCTTCGCATGCAAAAGTGAGGTCTTGGCGCAAATCCAGCGATTTTTGAAAGCAGTCGTTTACCGGTGTCTTTGAAAATTGAAACTGTTTTAGCGCGAAGCTAGTCCAGATCTGGCTAGACCGAAAGCTGAGCTGCTAAATCCCGTGTTGTAGAATTGAATGTATTTACCCCCGGTGGGCTGGCTGAGAGCTATGCTGCTACTGCGCAAGCATACTGAGTATAGCTGAGGCTGGCCATACTAACGAGGCTTGGTGTTATCGGAAGAAAATTGAGCTGTCAAAGCTCGTGTTGTAGAATTGAATGTGTTTAACCCCGGTGGGCTGGCTGAGAGCTATGCTGCTGCTACGCAAGCATGCTGAGTGTAGCTGAGGCTGACCATACTGACGAGGCTTGGTGTTGACGGATCTGGCTGGCTGGCTTTAACAGGTAGTGCTGGGGGTCGAAGCAGTATATTTTAGCGTCTACTAGTGAGCAAGCAGAATGAGGTGAGGTAGCTAGCGAAGTAGATATTAACGAGTAAGGCGAAAGAGGGTCTTAATAAATGACGTATTAAGTAGCTACGTGTGATAGGCGTATTAAGGGGTTAAAATCTTCTAGGGTAGAACTTCTGAAAGAGGCTATTTTAATAACTTAGTAAATAACTAATATATCGACTAGCCTATTAAAAGGGTCGAAAGTAAAGTTTAAATATAGTAAGAGGGCCTAAGTAAATAACGTATTTAATATTATAAATAGACGGTTTTGAATATTGAGTTATATTAAGGTCCTAAAGGAAGTTATAAATAAATTAATATATATATAGAAACGTCTTAATGAATAAAGTAATCGGTATATATCGTTATTACTATTTATTAAAATATAGTTACTTTAGTAGTAAAATAATAGTAGTATAAAAGATTTTAATTATTTATAGAGGATTTAACTCTAATATACTAGAATCTAGTTAAAATACTAATTTTAATTAAAAAGAATAACGGAGGCTAAAAAGAGATATATAAGAAAATTAATAATTATTTAAAAAAATTATTTTAAGACGGTTTTAAAATTATTTAAAATTAAATTAATAATCGCGTTAATCGACCTCTAGTTAAATTACTTAATAATATAATATTAAATAAATTAAAGGACCTATTTAATTATATTTATAAAAAATTTAAAAATTTAAAATAAATTTTAATATAAAAGAGATAAATAATAATAAATACCTCCGATATTAATAATAGAAGAAAAAGCCTAAATACTTCGCGCCCTAGGATTTAAAAAATAATATAAAGTAGTTATAATTATAAAGAGGAGAAAATACTAGATAAATTTAATTAAAAATATCGAAGAATATTGAAATATTAAGATTATCGATTAGAAAATAAAAAATTAGGCCCGCTAGCGATAACTAGATAAATAAAAAAGTTATAAAAAAATAATCTTTATATAGATTATTAACCCGGCTTAAAAGAAAGATTTATTCGGGGATTAATTCGATTATTATAATTAATTAAAAAAGACTAAAAACTTTATAATAATATAATTAAAATATAATAAAATCGGATTAAATATATTTTTATACCGAATAAAAGTATTTATAGTTCGTAGCGCTAACTATTAATATAGATAAAAGAAATAAAGTATAAAGTATATATTATTATTTTACTCGGAACTAGCTAGCGATAAAACGGAGTTAATAAAATAAATAAATATATATAATTTTAAGAAGATATTAACGTAGGTTTAAGATATATATATAATTACCTAGTAAATAATAAAAATAAAATAACTCGGTTAATTCTCTTTTATTAAAGAATAATTAATATAATTTAAATTATTATTAGGATCTAATAATATACTTAAATCTATAAAAAAGAGGAAGAAAAAAAAGAAACCGCCGGCCGGAGGGTTATAAATATCGATTATTTAATAAATTTATAATAAAGCGGCCTATAGGTCTACGAGATAAATAAAAATAAAGAAACTAAAATAGAAGAGAAACAGAGGAAAGAATAAATAATATTTTAAAATAATTATAACTATCGGTTATTAACTAGTAAAAAGAGGAAATAAATTATTTATAAATTAGAGTTTTTAATTAACGAGGTTTCTTTAATAGTTAATAGGCGCCGGTAATAACTTTATTAAAAAACTATTCGCGGAACTCTCTTATTAATAAAGTAGTTTTACTAGAGTAAATATATAAATTAATTAATTAATTATTATATTCGTAAACGACTAAATAATTATTTTCAAAATTATAATTAATATTAATATTAATAAATATTCTTCTCTCGATAATTTTAACTCTAAAAAGAACTATTTATTTATAATTATTATTAAAGTATATCTTTTTAATTATACGAAATATATACGGTTAATAACTCTTATATAAGAAACTAAATAAATAAATTTTCGAAATAAAAATTATATTATAATTATAAATTATATTAATTCTCTTTTCTAAATAAGAGTTAATATTATATTTAATAAAAATAATCTCGGTAATTATTATTAAATATTTACGGCTTTAATAACTAGTCGTAATTTTAAAAAAAGATATAAATCGTCGATCTTTATCGAATACATATCGGGTATATTAATATATAGAGAATAAATTCTAATTACGAGAGGAGCTCTTTAAGAAGGTTATAATATAAAAAAATATCTCTTAAATTCAATAAATAATATAATAAAAACGTATTATATTTAAATATAACTAATATATTTAATAATATAATAACGAAGTAATTATATATTATTATATAAAGATTACTCTTTTTAATTTAAAAAACGACCGGTATAAATATTCGAATAAAAAGTAATTACTAGAATTAGATTTATAATCGAATATAAATTCAAATTAACGAAAAAGCTATATTATAAAAAAGAGGATATATTATTAATAAATTTCTCCTAAATAATTAATCTAATAATAATTAATCTTTATAATTTATATAAGGCGAGTAACGGTAATAAAGAAATAACGAATCGTATTTATAATATAGACGGTAATAATAGGGTAAAATAAAATAAATATTATTCTTCTTTTTTAATCGTTATATTTTAAAAATTAAACGTATTATATTTAAATATCCGCTCTCTTTATATCCTATATTTATAATTATATCCGATATTAAATATAGAGATAGAAATAATAAAAGTACTACGTAAATTTTAACTTCGACTCTTTAAAATAAAAAACGCCGCCGTTATAAAATAGAATACGAAAGTTCTAAGATTTATTAATATATTATAAATACTACTACGCCTATATTTCTTTTAAAGATTATAAATAATAATAATAATAATAATATTATTATTAATTTAACGTTTATACTTTGGATTAATATAGGGATTTCTAAAGAGAATACTAGAGTAGAGTAAAACAAGATAGAGGATAGAATAAAGATCGCGGTCTAATCTCTATTTTAAATTAAAATAAGGTAGGGTAAAACTTTTATCGAGAAATTCTTAATAATAAATATATAACTAGTTAACTTTAGGAATATACTCGATATAATAGGATATTAAAAGATATTTTATAGTAAGAAAACTTTAATTTATACTAGATAATAATATTTCTATTTATTTAAATTTTATAATTATTCTTTTTTAATTCTAATTAAGAAACTAGACTCGTAGGTCGTTAATTATTATAAATAATCTCTTTTATAATAATCGAATAACTAGATAAACTAGATTTAAATCTCTTTTCTCTACTATATTTATCGACCTTTAAATTAATCTTTATATAATTACTTCTTTTCCGAGCTAGATTTTAAATATTAAAATAAAGTTATATTATTAATACGAATAGTTCTTTTATATTTCTAACGGTTAGAGATTAATTATTAATATAATTCTTGTAATTATAAAATTAATTAAAATTCATATAAATAGGCTCGTCTTCGTTATTATTACTAAATATTTATTATTTATTATTATATTATCGCTTTTTCTTTAAATTCTCTTTATAAATAATTTCTTTTTATTTTATATCTTTTCAAAAAAGATTCTCTATCTAATTATTAAATAAATAAAATAGGATATTTTAAACCCGGTCTTTCTTTATTCTTCTATTATATTTATATAAAATAATTATAATTTAGAAAGTTACTAGTATTTATAATTTCTAAATATTATATAACCTCGTAGTAATTATATTAATACTCGTAATTAATATAGTTAATATATTACGAGTAATTATATTAAGAATTAGAAACCGAGGGGCGATATTATAGCAAGGTTATATTATAGTAGAAATATTAATTAATTAACTAAGTCTTTATCGAAGACGAATTAGAAAAGTAAGTTTCGGTATTAAAGAAACCGAGCCCCGGTAATCGAGCTACTTAATATAATTAAACTATAATAATATTTATATAAAAGCGAAAAGATAGCGCCCTCGTTATTATTATATTAATAGTAAAAAGTATAATATAGTAATAAAAGTAAATTAATATCTTTATTAAAACGAAATATCTTTATCCCTCCGAAGTTTTCGGTAAATCTTATCTAGTAACTATACTCTCCTAGGCCTACTACGACCTCGATTAGAGTATTTTATAATAAATATAACGGCTACCCTCATCTATAAAAGTGTAAGCGACTCTGAGAATCTTATTTTGCTCGGAGCGTTTAGGCCCGCTCGCGAGCGCTAAAATAGCTCAGATTTAATTAGGGATTCTCAGGCCCGCTCAGGCTCGCTCAGGCTCGCTTAGGATTATTTAGGATTCTCAGGCCGCTCAGGGCCGCTCAGGGCCGCTTAGGATTATTTATTTACATGGCCATTACTACTGCTATAGATATACGCGTATATATGGCCTATAGATATGCGCATACATGGCCCATAGATATGCGCATACATGGCCCATAGATATGCGCATTCATGGCCCATAGATATGCGCATTCATGGCTATTGCTGCTGCCATAGATATGCGCATTCATGGCCATTGCTGCTGCCATAGATATGCGCATTCATGGCCCATAGATATGCGCATACATGGCCATTGCTGCTGCCATAGATATGCGCATTCATGGCCCATAGATATGCGCATACATGGCCATTGCTGCTCCCATAGATATGCGCATACATGGCCCATAGATATGCGCATTCATGGCCCA